>Ga0209345_10000042_pt1 | contig 217517 bp, 196 predicted proteins | sample Cruoilmetagenom7_FD_187294 | JGI IMG/M metagenome (GOLD analysis project Ga0209345, IMG submission 187294) | Oil polluted marine microbial communities from Coal Oil Point, Santa Barbara, California, USA - Sample 7 (SPAdes) (version 2) | ecosystem: Environmental > Aquatic > Marine > Oil seeps ... | reverse complement strand
GCTGCCGATAACTCATGTGTAGATCTCATTTTTTTTGGTCGAAAAATAAGGCTACCACATTTCGGTAGCTGGCCTCTCTCCGACCTGGCCCATCACATGAGTGTTGCGGTTATTATCTGAATTCAGGGAATACTAACTGAACAACTCACAGATTCACAGAAAAAAAAACCGGTGTGAAAAACACAAGCGTTTTACTAAGGTTACCCTGATTGTAAATATTAACGTTTATCCTAAAAAAACAGCCATAGAAATTAAAATCATTTACATTAGCCCAGGTAAAACTAGCCGCTTTCGGCAAGTAACTGATAAAAATCTTCCAAGCTTAAAGGTTTATAAAAAAGATAGCCCTGTGCCTTTTTACAACCTAAATTCAACAGCATAGTTTGCTGCTCCAGGGTTTCAACCCCCTCAGCAATCACTTCCAATTCCAGACTTTCTGCCAGCGCTATCACAGTTCTTACAATACTGGCCGCCACTTTATCGTTGGTCATATCAATTACAAAAGCTCGGTCTATCTTTAGCGTGGAGAGGGGTAACTTGCGCAAATACGACAGACTGGAATAACCTGTACCAAAGTCATCCAACGCCACATTAAAACCAGCCTCACGAAGCTGCTTTAATGCATCTATGACCGCTTCTTCGCGAGACATTAATCCCGTTTCAGTCACTTCAAACTCAAACAAGCCCGGGTCCAACCCAAATTTTTTGACCGGGTCCATCAAGTGTTTGGCAAATCCGGGCCGTTCGAGTTCATAGACAGACAGATTGATTGCCACTGGCAGAACTTTTAGGCCTGAGCATTTCATCATTTCCAGTTGGCGACAGGTTTCCTGCATAACCCAGTTCCCCAACTCGGCAATCAGCCCGGAACGTTCAGCAATAGGAATAAATACCGCTGGTGAAATAAATCCCAATACTGGATGACGCCAGCGAACCAGTACTTCGACAGCAAAAACCTCTCCGGTCTCCAGCAACACTTTTGGCTGAAAATTAAGACTCAGCGCATTACCCAGTACGGCTTCTCTAAGTGCCTGTTCAAGCACCAGACGGTCTCGCGCCTGGTGGCTCATGTCCTGATTATAAAAGCAGAAAGTGTTGCGTCCGGCGGCTTTGGCTTCCTGCAAGGCGGTGCGCGCACAACGCAGCAGGTCTTCAACGTTATCAGCATCATCTGGGTAGAATGAGATCCCTATTGAAGGGTTCATATACAGGGTTTCGCCCCCCAGTATAAAGGGTGCCTGTAATTGCAGTTTCAAATCAAAGGCCATTTGACTGATGTCCAGCATCTGGCGCACATCGGCCACCACCAGGCCAAACTCATCGGCGCCCAGTCGTACCAGTGAATCTCTTCGGGAGATCAATTCTTTCAAACGATCGCCTGCCTGCTTAATCAAGCGATCGCTACAGGCATGACCAAGGCTGTCATTGATTAACTGGATCTCACCCAGATCAATTTTAATCACCGCCATTTTGGTATGTGACCCGAACCCACTGCGAATCCCCTGTTCGATGCGATCTCGAAACTGGCTGCGATTACCCAGACCAGTCAGCGGGTCATGATTAACCAGGTACTCAATTTCTGCTTCGCGCGCACGTAGCTCCGACAAATCATGAAATACCGCTACGTAGTATTCGGTTTCATCCTGGCTGTTCTTCAAACAGTTAATTGATAACCACTGTAAATATACACTGCCATCCTTGCGACGATTCCAGATTTCGCCTTGCCAGCTTCCGTTCAGCGCGACTTCAGCCCAAAGTTTTTCATAAAAAGCCGCATCATGATGATTGGAACGCAGTAGACGAGGGGTTTTACCAAGAACCTCTTCGGGGCTGTAGCCGGTTATCTCTGTAAAGGCTGGATTCACCTGAAAAATGCGTGCTGAGGCATCAGTCACAAAAATGCCTTCAATGGTATTATCAAATACTCGTTTAGCCAGGCGCTGTTGAATTTCTAATGCATTCTGTTCACGTAGATCTTTAGCCAGGCCTGTAATCGAGGCGACCTTGCCATCACTATCAAGGTGCGATATTACCGTAAGATACACCGGTATTGGCTGATGATTTAAATCCCTGAACTCAATATCACCTTTCCAGCAGGTTGTATCTTTCAGCAAGGCCGGAAACACATGCTCTCGGAGGAATTCATATACTTTAGGCGAATGAAGATCAGCAACGTAGAGAGGCTCAGATGTCAGGTCTCTTTCCAGTGATACTCCCAGCAAGTGTCTGCCAGACTGGTTCAAAAACAGCAGACGCTCATCCAATGACACGGTGATTATCATTTCATTAGCAGCATCAAGGATGTAACCTTGCTGTTTTAACAACTGCAGTTGCTGAGGGGTTCGAGCAAGCCGTTCATCAGTATATATCATTGATATGTATTCAGACTCTATGAGATCTATTGGTTATACTGCAGCATAAGATCACGTATCAGTGCTAGTCTTGTGTTAATGACATCATTTCCTGAGCCCAGGCTACACTGGCCAGATACTCGCGATTCAATGCCTCCACAAGTTTTAACGATCGGCGCTCCATGCGTGCACTTTCAAATGACTCAATAACTTTCATTATTTTACCAAGATCTCCCGTATGTTGCAGTAATGCCTCGGTTATTTGGCTATCCAAACCAGATTCTGCCAGCAACACAGAGCGCTCAGACCCTTCCAGTTGATGCATCAAAGAGAATAGACCACAGGTAAAGGCTATCTCTGGATCGACATCGTTTACCCGGGTAGCGAGACGTTTTGCCAACGAAGCTCTAATAAGCAGTTTGAACACCAATAACCGCTTAACGGGTTCATTATTGGCCAGCAACAGTGTGGCGACCAGTGCGCGCATTTTTTCAAACCCCATCAGCATGATCGCCTGACTGACGCTGCTGATGGTATTCATGCGCCGATCCGATGCCGAGTTAACCCGTTTGAAAAGCAAAGTACATAAATGTGGGTCCTGTACTATCAAGGATTGAAGGTGCCCTATATCAACCTCTTGCGCATATAACTCTCTGATAAGACGCATATCGGCCGCACGATTACCCTGTCGTTTTATAGCGGCTTGAGTCTGAAATTGCTCGGGAATAGCATAGAAATAGCCTTGCAATAAATCGAACCCCAGCGCAACCGAGTTATTCAGGGCCTCTGAGTTTTCAATAAATGCAGCCAGAAGGATTAAGTTATGTGACCGGAAGTATTCGATGCTGTCAAAGGCCTGCTCTGTACGTACATCCACTTTTACAATGTCGATCAGATCCGCCAGCTTATCACCGACACTTAAAATGGTCTCGGCCGAAGCAGCTACCCGGTATCCCAAGGCTTTTGCACTCTCGATATGCTGCCAGAGCTGTGTGTCAATTTCACAATCAGGTAGTTCAATCACCACCTGATCAGCAGGTAATGGCATTAAATCAGGTTGCGCCAGCCACTCAACTGACACGTTCAGAAATAACTGCCGCTCCCCAACCAGGGCATGCAGTCCTATTTCATAAAAGGCTGTGCTACAGGCTCTTGCCGTGGCAACCAAGGGGTCGGTGATGTCCGCTTTTAATGCTCCACCATAAGCACGATAAAGCAGCTCATCACCTACATGCTTAAACTCTGCATCGCATATAGGCTGTAAAGCTATGCAATAACGTCCATCGGCAGTTAAATCATTATGATCAAGCATAGGCTAACCATGCAGTCGCTGTTGTAATTGAGGAATCAGCTTGGCCATGATCACTTTCAGTTCAGCAACTGAGCCCTGTGGATTTTCACCTTGTTTCGCTAGCCGCTCAACGGCAGAAGATGCCTGCGTCGCCGAGCCGGCACAAAAGGTTGCCAGTAACCCTTTTAGCGTGTGTGCTGTTCTCACGAGGGTTTTCTGATCCTGCTGCTGTGCTGAAGCCTCCAGTGTTGCCAGATACTCTGGTACTTCATCCAGAAACATTTCCAGCACCGACAGTAATAATTCTTCTTCCCCCCCGATCAACTCCAGAGCTTGATCCCAATCGTAAAGCGACTCATTGTGTTCTTGCATAATCTGTCCAGGCTCCCTTGTAGCGTGGGTTGTGTGTAAAATCTGTTGGTCCGACTGGAGATAATTTTTTTCCAGAGATTCAATCATTTCATCCAGGGATTGGAGTTGCGCCAGCGGAGGGCAAGACTCCGCGGCTAGCATGTATTCGGTATGCTTCAACATTTCCTCATACAAGGCATCAGGCCTGACTGGCTTCGAGACATAGCCATCCATACCCGCCGCAAGGCAGCGCTCTTTATCTCCATCCATCGCGTTGGCCGTCATGGCAACAATAGGCGTTCGGGAAAGAGTAGGATTATTTTTCTCCAGCGATCTAATTCTTTGCGTGGCCTCCAAGCCATCCATCTCTGGCATCATCATATCCATTAATATCAGGTCGAAATGTTGCTGCTGAAAACAGTCTATAGCTTTAATGCCGTTTCCAGCCACAGTAACTTGCATCTGTTTTTTCTCCAACAGTTTCACCGCAATACGCTGGTTGATCATATTGTCTTCTACAAGCAGTACTTTCATGCCCGCCAACGCGGCAGCTCCTGGCTGGAGTTGTTTGGGCGCCTCTCGCTGCAAGCTCAACTGATCCTGAAGCGCTCGCTTGAGCTCTGCCAGCGTGACGGGTTTGGTCATGTAGCCGGATATTCCCATATCACGGCAGCGCTGCGCATCTCCGGCCTCGGCTGAAGACGTCAATATCAATACCCGTGTATTGTGCAACAACTGATCCTGGATCAACTTCTCAGTGGTTTTATAGCCATTCATGCCTGGCATCCAGGCATCCATCAATACAACACCGTAGGGTAGACCCGCACGATTAGCGTGACTCACTTTAAACACAGCTTCAGGCCCAGATGAGCAAACATCAACCTGAACACCTGTCGTTTTCAGCATCGCCGCAATCACTCGACGGTTAGCAGGCTCATCATCCACCAACAACACACGCTGCTGACACCAGTCTATATCGATTGCCTGATGTAGCTCTGGCGCAGTGACAATGGCCAGCGGCAGATTGACAAAAAATGTAGAGCCCTGCCCTAACTGGCTATGTACATCGATTGAACCACCCAGCATCTCAACTAACTGCTTGGTGATGGACAACCCTAATCCAGTACCTTCGTATTTACGATTTGTTGCAGCATCGACTTGCTCAAAAGGATTAAAAATTGAGTCAAGACGCTGTTCGGATATACCTATCCCTGTATCTGTTACCTGGAACTGAAATTCATTGGCTTCAGGGGAATGATTGGCATAAATCACCCTAAGACGTACTTCACCTTTTTCGGTGAACTTGATGGAGTTACCCAGCAAATTGATGAGTACTTGCCGCAAACGCGCCGGATCAACATAGACATACTGCGGCAGATTTTCTGAAATATCATAATGAATCTGAATATTTTTCGACCAGGCTCTTGAAGCCAAGGCTTTAACACAGGTGCCTATGAGCTCGTATAGATCCACACTTTCGGGTTGAAGATCGAACTTACCTGACTCAATTTTAGACAGATCCAGAATGTGATTAATAATCTCCAGCAAATGGTTTGCAGACAGTCTGGCTAAATCAAGATGCTCTCGCTGCTCTCGCTGCAACTCCGTTTCCAATACCAGATCCAGCATGCCCATCACCCCATTCATCGGAGTACGAATCTCGTGGCTCATATTGGCCAGAAATTGGCTTTTAGCAACATTTGCCGCTTCGGCTGATTTAATCTGAGCTTTTAACTGTTCATCGTACAAGCAGGCATTAGCTGCACTGGCCAGCTTGTGCATGAGCTTTTGCAGTGAAGCCAGCATATCGTCCGTCAGCACCGGAGTGCTCTTCTGCAGCAGTAAGACCCCAAACCCTGGCAAGGCAAAGGCATAACGGACTTGAGTATTATCTAAGAATACCTGAGGAAACTCTGCCCAAAATCCCCCTAGACGAGGGCGCTGTTCCGGAAAGCACAAGGCGGAACGAATTGACGTTACCGCTTCCTGCTGGTCAAACCGACGGGGTAAACTCATTTCGGTTTGCCACTGAACTTCAAGTGAACACACCGCGGCTGACAGGGGCTCAAGCTCTTCATCCCTGCCCGTAAAGCGCCAGACAACGCATCCATTCGCATTTAAGGCGCGCATCAGAGTTTTCAATGTCTCTTTAAGCATCACCCCTAAATTCAGGCTGTTACCGATTGCCAGAGAGATCTCAAAAAGAATTTCGATTTGCTGTGACTGCTTCACTAGACGACCTTCAGCTCTCAACCTCGGACAGAAGCCCAAGCACCGCGGTTTTATTATAAAACTCAAGGTAATCCTTACCTGAATTTGCGATTTCACCGAGTGTCAGTGCGCCAAATAAAGGGTAGTCGCCAGACACCTTAGCTATTTCATTCTTTAGGTGATCACCCTCAAATAACACCCGTGATATGCAATTAATAAAACACCCCAGTTGCACCGGATGATCCGTTTGCTGGCGATGTGCTGCTTGTGCCCTTTTACAGGCTTCTGCCGCTGCCGCCAGCAGGCTTTCTTCTGTACCATTTAATATACGCACAAAAGAGCCTTCCGGCACCTCACCTACACACACCATAGCCTGATCTGTACTAAGCATCAGCGGATCTCTGACGATCATTTCAGCATCAAGTTTATTGACCCCAAATGGATAAAACTTAGCAAGGTCATAGAAATTATCTGCATTGAACTCTTGCCCACTATGCGCTTCAACAACTTGCTGATACGCATCAAATGCGGGTTTCCAATCCAGTTGTTTTACGCAGGTTTTTTCGGACGAGGTCACTTTGAAGGATTGAGAAATCGCTTGCCAACCATGTGATACACCAACACCACTCGCCAAAGGCAGCCTGACCAGCAGTGTGGCATCCATCAGCATCCCTTTGGGGGTCAATAAACAAGGTTTCTGCATAAAGCTAAGCGAACCGGCACCACCGCCGATGAAATTATTAACCAGGCCAAAGTTCATAAACAGCGCGTCAATCATCGCGCTAATACAGGTTGATAAACCATCAACCAGTACCAGTTGGATCGCAGGAACAGGCATAGCCTCCCAGTGCTCGGCGAGGGGCTCCAGTTGTCTATCAAAATTGTTAGTGATATCACTCAAACCGCTGAGGCTTGCCCACTCAACGGCGGACTGCAAAGCAACAAAAACAACACCCTTTGAATAGTTTTGTTGCGCATAAATAATTTGAGGAAAAATCCCGCCCAGTACACTTGCCTTAGCTTGTAGCAACACTGGATTCAGAGCTTCAGCTGTCCAGTTATTTTCATCCGCTGCAAATACCAGAACCGTAGAAGCCTGGGTTTGCTCATAGATACCGTGCAACTTCTTTTCAAAAGCTTCGACTGAAGGTTCAGCCTCAAAAAAAACATCCATAGACATCTACTCTCCAGTGTTTCTTGGGTTATTAGATGCATGTTCCGTCATTCTTCTTTTGATAAAGCTGATCAGTTGCTTTGATTCCAAGGGGGGTGTGATTAAATACCCTTGTATTTCAGTTGCACCTAACGCATCCACATAATCTCTTTGCCGTTGGTTTTCGACGCCTTCGGCAATAGTGGTCAGCCCTAATCCCTGACATAAGGATGTTAAGGCTCGCACGATGGCTCTGTCACTGCGTCCAGCGGTAATATCTTTGATAAACGCACGATCGATTTTGAGCGTATCCAGTGGGAAGCGGAGTAAATATTCCAAAGATGAGAAACCTATACCAAAATCGTCTATGGCAATTTTAAACCCAAAGGCTCGCAACCGTTTTAGTATAGCAATGGTCTCATCAGGGTTGTGCATAGCTAAGCTTTCAGTAATTTCCAACTCGATAAGTTCCGGTTGTGCACCACAGGCTTTAGCTATGGCAATAATTTTTCCAGGTAAGTCGGGCTGTTCAAACTGTGCCGGTGAAAGGTTAATCCCCATTCGCAACGAGACCCCCTCGTTCATCCAGCCCACTTGTTGCTGACAAGCTTCCTGTAAAATCCATTCGCCGAGGGCATTAATTAATCCCATCTCTTCCAATACGGGGATAAATACATACGGTGGGACTATGCCATCCTGCGGATGACGCCACCTGATCAGTGCCTCCACACCCACGACACGGTCATTACTTAAATCAACCTGCGGCTGATAAACCAAATAGAACTGCTGTTGTTCCAGAGCCTCACGTAAATCCGACTCCATCTTGAGGCGTTTGTGCAAGCTGTCTTCATGGTCTTGTTCATAAAAACCGATAGTAATACTACCCGAGGGCTTTTGTAGACGCTGAGCACGCTGCGCCATGCGCAACAGCAGAGATGCATCGGTTGTCTTATCCTGCCCCACACTAATGCCAGCGGTGTAGGTTAAAAAAGTTTCTCTATTATCAAGCATCCAGGCCCGGTCAATGTGTTTTATCCATTGATTCAATTCAGACAATATTTGTTCATGATGCTCAATGGATACCTCTACAATCAACTTTAGTGCAAACACACCGCCATCCAGTCTTGCTACAAGCGCATCGTTAGGCATAAAGCTCTTTAGCTGATTTGCCAGCAGCACTAACAATTGATCAGTTACATCCGTGCCATAGGTTTCGACCAGTTGCTGAAATCTGAGTACTTCCAGAACCACAACAGTCACAGCACTGCGGTTACTAACAATAAGCTGTATAGACTCTTCAAGGTCCCGCTGAAACAGGCGTCTGTTAGGTAACCCGGTTACCGAATCATGATAATTGAGAAAATTGGATTGTTGCTCCAGGCGACGCTGCGTAGTTACATCCTGAAAGGATCCGACCAACCGGGCTTGCTCACCATCACGTTGTCCGACAATTTTTAACTGGTAGTCCTGGCGACTGCCTGGTGATCTCACTTCAATATCAAACTTCAACCCGGTATCCAATGCATCTTTGAATACGGCCTTCAGTCGACTTTGATCATCCGGATGAACAATTGCTAAAGCCTTTTCTGGATCAGGGCTCAATTCATCAACCCAATGTAAAATGGCTTTAGCATCATCACACCAGATAAACTGCTGTTGCTTAGCATCCAGCTCCCAAAAAGATAAACCAGCCAGCGCTCTTGCTGTTTCTTGCAGCCCAGTTATTCTGCGCAAATCGCGCTCTCTGTTAGCATCTCTTAATGCATAGCGGATACGCTGATGCAGGAGTGGAAAATTTATAGGTTTAGGGAAAAAATCATTGGCTCCTACTTCAAAAGCCCACTCTATTGATTCCATATCATCATCACCGGTCAACATCAGGATCGGTGTTACCATATTTTTCTCATAGGCTCGGATGTTCTGAATGCAGTCAAAACCATTCATCACGGGCATGTTAACATCCATTAAAACCAAATCAGGTTTGTGCTGTATAAAGCACTCGACTCCCTCTACCCCATTAGCAGCCTCTATAATGTGATAACCACGTTTTCCTAAATAGCCTTTTATTTTCAAGCGCTCAATCGCTGAATCATCTACAATAAGTATTTTTGTTGGTAATATTTCAATCATGGGACACCTGACTTCATCAGACTATTAAGAAGTGTTGTTAGCTCTGTCACCTTGATTGGCTTACCCAAATGACCATTCATGCCGGCTGACAAGCATGCTTGCTTGTCAGCCGGTAACACATTGGCTGTCATGGCATAGATAGGTGTGGGAGGCAACTGATGACTTGTTTCATGCTCACGAATACTGCGGGTTGCATCAACACCGCCCATGATTGGCATCTGCATATCCATCAGCACCAAGTCGTAAGTGTTCTGCATAAACGTTTGCCAGGCTTCCAAGCCATTTTCCACCAGGGTAACGGTATGACCCTGTTTTGTTATAAGGGCGGTGATTAATTTTTGATTGACCTTGTTATCCTCTGCCACAAGAATACTCAAGCACTCCGAAGCGTCAGCCACCCTTTCCTTCACAGGAACATGCTCAATTCCCTCCAGCATATTAAATAACTCAACAGGGGCGACAGGGTGTGTCAGCAACTGACTCACACCCAAGGTTTGAGCATCATTAATTTCAGATTCCGATACATGATCGGCGATCAGGATAATATTATGTTTCTTTATATCATGCGCTATTAAATCATGAATTATCTCAACAGCACTAAAGTCACCAAAACAATTGTTAATTAAACATTTAACGTTCTTGTCACTAGCCAAATAAATATTTTCAACGAATTCAGTTCTATTATCAAAGTAGCTTATTTGCACATTTTTACTATCAAGACAGGCATTAACTACATTATTATTAATCTGTTTATCCAGTATAAAAACAGATTGGACTTCGACTGATTTCAGTATTTTCTTATTATACTCAGCCCCCTGACAAGGCAGCTCAAACCAAAAGCGGCTACCTTTGCCGACTTGACTGACTACGCCCATATGACCCTGCATCAATTCGATCAGCTTCATACATATCGACAGACCTAAACCTGTACCACCAAATGAGCGCGTAGTGGTATTATCAGCCTGCGCAAAGGCGTCGAAAATGAGGCGCTGTTTTTCCTTTGGGATTCCTATTCCCTGATCTGTCACATCAATATGCAGGTGTCCTGTAGCATGCGTATCTGCAGTCCAACGCAGCGACACAGTCACCTGACCGGCCTCGGTAAATTTAATCGCATTATCACAGATATTAACCAATACCTGCCTTAGCCGAATTGGATCGGCAATACAGATATCCGGGATATTCGTCGGCATATCCAGCCGTAGCGAAATCCCTTTTTTACGCGCGATAACAGCGGCAGGTTTAAGGCAATAGCATACCAACTCTTTCAGCTCAAACTTAACAACTTCTATTTGTAATTTACCAGCATCAATTTTAGAGAAATCAAGAATATCATTCAGAATTGATAACAATGCCTGCGAGGATGAGCGAACAACGTCGAGATAGCCTCGCTGAGTTGCGGTGAGTTGGGTATCTAAAGCAAGATCAGTCATGCCCATAATACCGGTCATCGGGGTACGTATTTCATGGCTCATATTAGCCAGAAAGGCACTCTTTGTTTGACTCGCGGCTTCAGCTTCACGCCGCGCGTCTTCGAGAACAAGGTTCAGAGCAAAGAGTTCTTCATTACTGCTTTTAAGATCATGCTCTAGTTTTTTCTGTTGAGTGATATCTGTACGAATAGAGATAAACCTATCCATCTCACCGTCTGCATTATAGAGTGGCATAATAGTCGCCGTTACCCAGTAATACTCGCCAGACTTATTGATATTTTTTAATTCACCATGCCAGGCTTGCCCTGAACAGACCCGATTCCACATATTTTCAAACATGGCTTGTGCATGGTAACCACTATTGATTATTCGATGATTTTCACCAAGCAACTCATGGTCAGCATAGCCTGAAATTGTTTTAAAGTGCTCATTAACATAAATAATGTCACCCTTCAGGTCTGTCATACTGACGATAGCATGCTGGTCTAGCGCCTTTTGCTGCTGCTTGAGCTCGGTTGTCGTTGCCTCCAACTCACTGTTTTTAGTTTGCAGCAAGCTAAATACTTTACGTATACGGGAATCCATGTAAAACAACGCACTCACCGCAGCAGAAAATGCAAATAGTACAAAGCCAATCAGATAATATAATCGGTAGTCACTGCTATTCAACACCACCTCACTAGGTATTGATACTACCTGTATTCCACGTACATCACCTACTTTCCAATCAGTTTTTGGCGAATCTACATGATTGTTATGACAGGCCACACAGGTCTGCTGCATAATAATGGGAGATGCAAAACTCAACTCTTTACGATTTTGATCATAAGAAAAATTATAATATTCATCTGCCTGTTGATTGCGGATCACATTCAATGCTGCTAGATCAAACTCACTCAGAGTCCGTGAAGCCCTTTGCGGAAATGGAAAATCACTGATCAGGCGTACACTGATATTTTCATCCTGAGAGCTCATGAACTCAACCAGGTCGATGGTCATCGTGGCCGGAATGGGAATGGCACCAGGCTGATCACGGTAGTGCTCGGTCACTTCAACCCAAGGGTTTCCAATAACAGACTTCACGATCACATCGGTGTAAAAAGCACGGAACGAATCAACTGCTTTTGCATAGGCTCTGGCTGAGCGCACCAGATGATCTTCTTCTGTACCTTTTACTACCCATATCCCTAAAACAACAAAAACCAAGGCACACAGAAAAGCTAATGAAATCATTACCCAACGAAATTGAGTTCGTTGTTTTTCAAGCAATTGCTGCTGATTGTACTTTTTCATCAGATGATTTATCACCTTGTAAACACCTCAAAACAGCCGATCACAATCAGTAGCTATCCGAAGATCTGTGCCAGACCATCTTCATTGATTCACGGAGCCTGTCCGCATTTTGATTGCCCTTTCAGTTCCAAGTCAATTCAATGTTCATTATTAGTCACAACTTACTTAAGTGCATTGTATACGGAATAATCAGAAAGCAATACTGTTTTCCGTTTTTTCCGCTTTATACTCGAGGTATTTGACATGCAACAATTTATTTAAACAGCAGTTACACTATACTAACGACCAATATTGGTTAGTGAATTCAAATGCTGTTAGAACCAGCCCTGAAGGAGTACCCGCTGTTGCACATACGGATCAAGCCTGCATTGCAGTTTTTTGGCTTGTTTGTCTCTTTACTGCTGATCAGTTGTGCACAACTTGTCGGTGCCGCTGAGACAGAAAAATTGCGCATCGGCATACTGGCTTTCCGTAGCCTGGAATCGACGCAACAGCAGTGGCAGGAAACATTGAAGCACCTAGATCGTGTGCTCCCGCAGTATGATCTGGAGCTGCAGATTCTGTTCATGGACAGCATGACTGAAGCAGTTCACAAACAACAGTTAGACTTTATTCTCACCCAACCTGAACATTACATTTTGCTGCGATCCTCTTCAGGGGTTTCAGCCTCAGCGACACTCATGCCGGTTTCAGACAAGCAACCTCTGGCCCGCTTTGCTGGCGTGATAGTGGCATTGGCTGATCGTCCGGAACTCAATAGCCTGGATGCGATACGTGGACAACGCGTGGCCGCCGTACATTCTCACTCCCTCGGCGCGTATCGCATACAGCACTGGACGCTTAATCAAGCCGGCATACGCCTCCCTCAGGACGTTCAGAGTTTGACATTCACGGGCCAACCACAAGACAAAGCCATTGAGATGCTACTCAGCAGGCAGGTTGACGTAGCCTTTGTACGCTCAGGGGTATTAGAGTCAATGGTTCAGGCTGGCAAGTTATCTATGGATCAACTGCAAATTATCCATCCACAACAACACGCTGAATTACCACTGATCCATTCAACCCCGCTTATTCCTGAGTGGGCTTTTGCTGCTATGCCCTCACTGGACCCATTAGTCGTTCGAGATGTAACCCAGGCACTTTTTACAATTTCACCTGACTCACTCGCTGCCCGCAGTGGTGGCTACTTTGGTTTTATACCACCGGTTGATTACGCTGGCCTGGAACACATCCTTCTGGAACTACGCGTGCACCCTGACCGTATCTCTCACTTCGATATGCGCGACTTTGTCGACAAGTATCTGTCTGAAATCATACTGGCATTGGTATTAAGTATTTTGATAGCCGCCACCTGGGTCAGCTACGATATTCGCCAGCGTAAAAAACGTGCGGCTAATCTGCGCATTGCCGCCGCCGCATTCAACACTCATGAAGCCATCACCATCACTGATGAGAACAACCAAATTCTGCGTGTTAATGAGGCGTTTACCCGAATCACCGGATACAGCGAAGAGGAGGTAGTCGGTCACAACCCTTCCATTTTCAGCTCGGGTTACCATCATCAAGACTTTTATAAAGCCATGTGGCATGCGCTTAATACACAGGGCTACTGGGAGGGCGAAATCTGGAACCGACGTAAAAACGGAGAAATTTTTCCGGAACATCTCAGCATCACCAAAGTACCCGGTACACATGCGGTACAATTTAATTTTGTGGCATCCTTTTCCGATATCACTCAGGCGAAAGAGTCCAAAGAAATCATAGAACACCTTTCGCTCTACGACCAGCTCACCGGATTGGCTAACGTTGACCTTCTTCGTGATCGCATCCACTCAGCGTTGACACGCAGCAGTATGCAAGATCATAGTTTTGCATTGATATTAATCGATTTAAAAAACTTCAAACTGGTCAATGACAGCCTGGGACGACGGGCCGGTGATCAACTACTGCGTGAAGTGGCCACCCGCCTTACAGAAGCCTTACCGGTCTACTCCAGCCTGGCCAGACTGGCGGCTGATGAGTTTGTGATTTTGTGTGAGTTTCGGGAACATTCTGCTGAACAGGCATTGTTTGATATAGAACATCTGACCAAAGACTTGGAAAGAGTTTTCATGGTGCCCTTCTCCATTGAGGCTGAAGCGGTTTACACCCAGGCTAACATGGGTATCGTGCATTGTGCTGATGCCGACAGTACGGCCGATGAACTGCTAAAACGTGCCGATCTGGCCAAGAACCAATCTAAATTTAACAGCCACAGCAGCATTAGCTTTTATGATCCAGCCATGCAGCAGCAAGTGGACCAGGTGGTGCAACTTGAAAATGATCTTCGCCAGGCTCTGGAGCATAATCAACTGCGGCTTTTTTTCCAGCCACAATACAATCAGCATCGGCAAATCACTGGGTGTGAGGCGCTCATACGCTGGGAACATCCCATTCGGGGATTAATTTCACCGGCCGACTTCATTCCTCTAGCGGAATCATCTGATTTGATTTTGCTAATAGGTGATTTTGTAATCGCCTCAGCCTGTCAGAAGCTCACCATTTGGCAACAGCACCCCTTCACAGCAACCTGGACGCTGGCCATCAATATTAGCGCTCGGCAATTCCAGTGCAGTGATTTTGCCGAACGGGTACTTGGTCATATTACCGATACCAACGCACCAGCCAACCGGTTAAAACTGGAATTAACTGAAAGTCTGCTGATTGACTATACCGATGAGGCGGTTACCAAAATGAACCACCTGAAGCAGGCTGGCATTCGCTTTTCTCTGGACGATTTTGGCACCGGGTTTTCCTCACTGTCCTACCTGAAGAAACTCCCTTTCGATCAAATCAAAGTGGATAAGGCCTTTATTCATGACCTGTTGAATAACCAGAGTGATGAAGCCATTATTCGCAGTGTGCTGGCCATGGGCGAGGCATTCGGCATGAATGTGATTGCTGAAGGTGTCGAAACTGAGCAGCAACTGCAAAAACTTGAGGCACTCGGCTGCTATTTTTACCAAGGTTTTTATTTCAGTAAACCTTTGTCGGATAACCAACTACTCACTTGTATTGCGCAGTTTTCAACAGAACCGTCTGACGACCTGGGCATCTGAATACCGTCCGAGCGGCGTATATGCTACATTGTATGCAAATGAAATCAGGAGTTTCTTATGCCCTTACTCGACAGTTTTCGTGTGGATCATACCCGTATGCAGGCCCCTGCGGTACGTACTGCCAAAATGATGCAAACCCCATCCGGGGATCCAATCACTGTGTACGATCTGCGTTTTTGTATTCCTAATCGTGAAATCTTATCCGAAAAAGGTATCCACACCCTGGAGCACCTGTTTGCCGGCTTCATGCGCAACCACCTGAACAGTGACCTGATTGAAATCATCGACATTTCGCCTATGGGTTGCCGCACTGGTTTTTATATGAGCCTGATAGGGACCCCGACAGAACAACAGGTTGCGAATGCCTGGACCGCTGCCATGCAGGATGTACTTGAGGTTAAATCGATGGAAGAGATTCCGGAGCTGAATGCCTATCAATGTGGCACCTATACGATGCACTCACTCACAGAAGCACAGCAAATCGCTGCTGATATCATCAGTCGGGGAGTGGGCGTAAACAGTAACGATGAGCTCTACCTGAGTGAGGAATTTTTACAGGAAAAAGAAACGCAGGCTGATTGAGGCCTGCGTTGCAGTGAGTTGCACCACCGTCCTGGGGTGTAACTCAGATCTCCTGTTGAATCTCGCTGAAGCGATTCGTTAAACAGAATTCTATCAAAGAAAAAACAGAAAAAACAGAATTATTTCTAAATTTTCTTTTCCCAAAACTGCGCATTACCAGCATCAGGATCAAGCTGATAAGGCTTGTAGCCCAGACGGCTGTAAGCATTTCTGGCTATTTCATTTCCTTCCAGTACCTCCAGTGTCAGCTTGCAACATCCCTGTGTTTTCGCAAACGTTTCTGCCGCTTCAAACAAAAGACGTGAAATACCCTGGCCACGGTAAGGGCGACTGACCACCACATCATGAATATTCAACAGGGGTTTAGCCGCAAAGGTAGAGAAGCCTTCCACTGTATTCATTAAAGCCACAGGTTCTGTACCTGAAAACCCAATAAAGCTATGCAAGTGAGGCCTTTTTTGCATCTCGGTAACAAGGCTGTTAACCGTCTGCTCCGCTAAAGGCTCTCCTCCACCCATAGGATCGCAAGCATATTCACAAAGCAGCTGCAGCAACGCATCGGCATGCTCAGGATGGGTGAGATCAGCTTTTACAATTGTTATCATGGTTGATTGCTTCCTGTATTCATATATAGCGAATCCTCGACGATGCCACTTGCAGCATACAAGGCCTTGAATGCAACCGATTATACTACGTAATTACCAGCGGCAGGCAGTCGAAGCAACGCTGAGTCACTTTAGACACAGCTCAGAATCGGCTGTAATTGTATTACCGACCGGTGCTGGCAAGAGTTTGATCATTGCCGAACTGGCGCGTCTTGCTCGCCAACGCATATTGGTGCTGACCCATGTCAGGGAGTTGGTCGAGCAAAACCATGCTAAATATGCCGCACTAGGACTACAAGCCGGTATTTTTTCGGCTGGATTGAAGCGTCGGGACCATCAGCACCAGGTTACTTTTGCCAGCATTCAATCCTTAGCCGGACACACCCAGTCATTTAGTGGAGCCTTCTCACTGGTAATTATTGATGAATGTCATCGTGTCAGTAACGATGAAGACAGTCAGTATCAGCAAGTGCTGACGCATCTGCGCCAGCATAACCCCGCTTTAAAATTACTCGGTCTCACCGCTACCCCCTATCGGCTGGGTGAAGGCTGGATCTACCGCCGGGATTATCGTGGCTTTGTCAGAGACACACTCAGCGCCACCTTTGAGCATTGTATTTATGAGCTGCCCCTCAGCCAGCTTATTCGCGAAGGTTATTTGACCCCACCGGTTTGTATTGATGCAGCCACTCGCCATTATGATTTTTCCCAGCTCAGTAACGAGTGTGCAGGTGATTATGACACCGAAGAGGTTAATCGGCTGCTACACAAATATCCTCGGGTCACCCGGGCTATCTGCGAAGAGATCGTAGAACAGGCCGTCCGACGCAAGGGAGTAATGATTTTTGCTGCCAGCATTGAGCATGCTGAAGAAATTCTGAGCTACCTGCCGCGGGCACAGGCTTGTCTGATCACCGGCAATACAGACACAGTCGACCGGGATCAGATGCTGCAAGCCTTCAAACAACAGCAGATCAAGTATCTGGTTAACGTTTCAGTTCTGACGACCGGGTTTGATGCGCCTCATGTGGATTTAATTGCCATTTTGCGCCCGACCCGCTCGGTCAGCCTGTATCAGCAAATTGCCGGACGAGGGCTGCGACTCTTTCCCGGTAAATCCGACTGCTTAATCATAGACTATGCCGCTAATGGTTTTAATCTGTTTAGCCCCGAGGTCGGTTCTCCCAAACCAGCAGCCAATACCGAGCCGGTGCAGGTATTTTGCCCGGAATGTGGTTTTGCCAATACCTTCTGGGGACGCACCGATGACCAAGGCCAGGTTGTGGAACACTTTGGTCGCCGTTGCCAAGGCCTGGTGGGTGAATCCCTGGATAATCAGTGCCATTTTCGGTTCCGTTTTCGCGAATGCCCGCAATGCAACGCAGAAAACGATATCACTGCAAGACGCTGTGAGCAGTGCAAGAGTATACTCATTGATCATGACGACCTGTTGAAACGGGCATTATCGTTGAAGAATGCCCGAATTCTCCGCTGTGCCGGTATGACATTCACCCTACAGGATGAACGTTTGCGAGTGACCTACCATGATGAAGAGGGTGAAACACTCAGTGAATATTTTGACTTGAGCCAACCGGCTCAGCAGAAGGTTTTTAATCATATATTCAGGCGTAGACATGACGACAAACCGCGCAGCAAAATCAACTCAGCACAACAGGCACTGGCCTTTGCAACTCAGTTAAAACACCCTGACTTTGTCATCGCCAGACAACACAAGCACTACTGGTCTGTGAGTGAAAGAGTGTTTGATTATGTCGGCAAATACCGCAAGGCTTATGAGTTATACTAAAGACACTGCGTTTTATTGACGCAGCACAACCAAGCGATCGATGGTGAGTTGAATTCTTCCCACACAAACAGGATCATGAAACGGTAATATTAATGCAGGGCCACACCAGGCCCAGGAGATACGCTTGACCTTACATGGTATGTTTTTACGTTTTAGCCAATCCGCAACACTGTGCCTTGCAGTGACGTTCTGCGGTGTGGTGCTTGCCAGTAATGCCATCTTACCAGTACCCGAAGCACCAAACGGGAATGCAGAAAAAGTAAAACTTGGTGATCAGCTATTCCATGATAGCCGCTTATCTTCTGATAACACCATCAGTTGTGCCAGTTGCCATGACCTGGCACGTAACGGCGCAGATCAACGCCCCTTTTCCGTTGGTGTGGGCGGAGCCTTGGGCCATATCCGCTCACCTAGTGTGTATAACAGCCAGCTCAACCATGTGCAGTTCTGGGACGGTAGCGCTCGTGATCTGGAGTCGCAGGTCAATGGCCCTGTACATAACCCGGTAGAAATGGCCAGCAACTGGGAAGAAGTAATAGGTAAGCTGAACCAGGACCCAGACCTACTCAAGCAATTCAACGCCATATTCTCAGATGGCATCACATCCAGCAATATACGTAGCGCACTGGCTAGCTTTCAGCGTACCCTGATGCTCACCAATGCACCGTTTGATCGCTGGCTCAAGGGTGATGAAAACGCCATCAGTACGCAAGCGCAACGCGGCTACGAGACATTTCGTGATCTGGGCTGTATCAGTTGCCACCAAGGCGCCAACGTCGGAGGCAATATGTTTGCTCGCATGGGATCACTGGAAAACTATTTTAAGTTGAAGGGAGAGGCTATATCTCAAGCCGATCTGGGTCGTTTCAATGTGACGGGTCAAGAACATCACCGTTATGTTTTCAAGGTGCCCGGATTGCGTACAGCCTCATTGAACAGCTTCTTTTTTCACGATTCCAGCGCAGAGACTCTGGAAGATGCCATTGCCGTCATGGCACGCTTTCAACTCGGGCGCGAGCTGAACGATGCAGACATTTCCAATATTGCTGCTTTCATCCGTTCACTTACAGGCGAGCACCCTCGGCTTGATGTGGTGGAACACTGATGCAATCCATGGCACGTCCATTCCTGCTCTTACTCACGCTGATCATAGCCATCATGATCGCCCTGTTTTTTCAAACGCGTGCAATTAATAGCGTCGATCACACCCAACGACTGGATCAACTCCTGCAACTGCGTGAACTGGACGCCGTTCTGGATGAGCAAACACTGCTAATCGCCACAGGCGTGCAACATCAGTATGACACTCAGGTCAATTTCCGCCGGGAACATGATCAACTGATGAATCAAATGCTCACTACAGAGAGTGCTTTCAATCAAGGGCTCAACCAGCCCTCTATTGAGCTATTAGAGAGTTACTATCAGCTCCAGCAACGCAAGTATGCATTAACTGAAGAGATCAAGCATTATGCAGCTTTGATCCGTAATGCCTTGCTTTATATGCCAACTTTGGTAGAAGAGCTGCGTGATCAGAATCACCCTCAACGTGATGACGCAGCAAGGCTGATGAGTCAACTGTTTCGCTACCACCTATTCCCGGACCAGAAACGACTGACTGAATTACGCCAAGCCACAGAGCAACTGCACCTTGCAACCCTTGACAATCAACCGGCACTGATGGCCTTTGCTAACCAGGCCAACAGCAATCTGCGCCATCTGGAAAGCCTGCACCAGTTCCGGGATGAGTTTAACCATGTAGATACCAGTAGTCAGTTGCGTACCCTGGAGAAAAGCTACCAGAATCACTACAACCAACGTTCACGTCATGCTGAAGTCTTTACCCTGACACTGTTGTTGTTAACCTGCCTGTTAATGTTACTGCTTGGCGAGATGTTCAGACGCCTGCAACAGCTCAACAACCGTTCTGAGCAAGCTCGCACACGTCTGCAGGATGCCGTAAATAGCCTATCTGAAGCCTTTGCACTGTTCGACAAGCACGGCAGACTAGTGCTGTATAACCAGCGCTGGCTGGCATTTTATCCCTGGCTGCAACAGCGTAATGCAGAAGACTGGTCAACACTGCAAAGTATTAATAAGTCACAGGGTGTAACCACCTCGTCACCCATAGCCGTCCCTCTGGATACCACCCAAAACTACCTGGAGCATACACCGGATGGCAGTTGGTACCAGGCCAGCAACAACCCCACAGCAGAAGGTGGGATTGCCAGTGTACGCACCAACATAACCGAAACCCAGCAAGCACATCTGAAACTTCGTCAACTTGGGCGCGCACTGGAACAAAGCCCCAGTGCGGTGATGATCACGGATACCCAGGGCATCATAGAATACATAAATCCGAAACTCTCAGAGATGACCGGTTACACCTCAGACGAACTGCTGGGACAAAATAATAATATTCTTAAATCCGGTAAAGTATCCGCCGATATTTTTACCGAGATGTGGCAACAGTTGCGTGATGGCAACACCTGGTCAGGTCAGCTACTGAACCGTAAAAAGGATGGCACCCTATTCTGGGATTCCACTTCCATCTCCCCCCTGCGAACCGATGAGGGTGAAATCAGTCATTTCATTGCAGTTAAGGAAGATATTACCGAGCGCCTCAGAACTGAAGAACAGCTACGTATGGTCGCTGCCGTTTTCGAAACCAGCAATGAAGCCATTATGGTCGCCGACCATCAAGGTACGATCAAAGTTGTCAATGCTGCTTTTGAGCGTATTACCGGCTACAGCGCTGATGAAGTCAGCGGACAAAACCCCAGCCTGCTGAGCTCTGGCCGCCATGACCGTGTATTTTATGATGACATGTGGAGCAGCCTGAATAGCGAAGGTTGCTGGTCGGGTGAAATCTGGAACCGCCGTAAGGATGGCAGTGTTTATCCTGAGTGGCTGTCAATTTCTGCACTGCATGATGATGAAGGCCAAATCACTGAATTTGTCTCAGTGTTCTCCGACATTACCAGCCGCAAAGAAGCCGAGGCACATATTCGCCACCAGGCTTACTATGATGCGCTGACACAGCTACCTAATCGCAGCCTGCTGCTGGACCGACTGGAAGTCGCCATTATTACCGCAGAACGTGACCAGCAAACCATATCCGTGCTGTTTATCGATCTGGATCGTTTTAAATACGTCAATGATACCCTTGGCCATGAATACGGCGATGAACTGCTGGTGGAAGCAGCCAAGCGACTAACAAGCTGTGTTCGCGAAAGCGATACAGTGGCACGTTTCGGCGGTGATGAATTCGTTATCCTGCTGCACAATATACATTCGGATCGGGATGCTGCTCTGGTGGCTGAAAAAATCATTCGCCGCCTCTCTGATCCTTTTACACTGGCAGGTCGTGACATCATCATCGGGGCCAGTGTCGGGCTCGCCATGTATCCAGGTGAGTCCGACGATCCCGACACTCTGTTGCGCAACGCTGACCTGGCCATGTACCGAGCCAAGCAAACCGGTCGTAATCGCTTTCAGTTTTTCACCAGCAGTTTGCAAGAGCATGCCAATACGCTGATGGAGATGGAACAGGACCTACGTCTGGCCCTGGAGCATGAACAACTGGAAATCTATTACCAGCCGCTGGTTCGAACCCAGTCCGGGCGAGTCACCGGCGTAGAGGCTTTGCTACGCTGGCACCATCCAACCCTGGGAATGGTTTCTCCGGAACAATTTATTCCACTGGCAGAAGATACCGGCCTGATAGGTCCTATCGGTCAGTGGGTGCTCGAAACCGCCTGTCAGCAGGTCAGTCAATGGCAGCAGCAAGGGCTGAAACTGTATTTGTCAGTGAATATATCCGGTCGTCAACGCGACCTGGGGATGGATGCCCCGTTGCTACGCCGCATTCTGATGCAAGCCAAACTGTCAGCCGAACAACTGGTACTGGAGATCACCGAAGGCATGCTGCTGGACAATAGCGACGAAACCATAGCCTGGCTACAATCTTTCTGTGACTTGGGTGTTCACCTGGCAATTGATGACTTTGGTACTGGCTATTCAGCATTAAGCTATTTGAAACGCTTCCCCATAGACACATTAAAAATTGACCGGGAGTTTGTCCGTGACCTGACGCTGGCTAATGAAGATGCCTTGCTGGTTGAAGCCATCATCTCGATGGCGCGAAGCCTTAAGCTGCGGCTGATCGCTGAAGGCGTCGAAACGGCTGAACAGCGCGCTGTACTCTTTAGCCTCGGCTGTGAGTTTTTGCAAGGATACTACTTCGCCAGACCCATGCCAGCCGAAGCCTTGGTGGCATGGATGGCGGACTATCGGCCCACCCGTCTGAGTTAAGCGCTGTTTAGCCGCGCCAGCGCTTCCTCCAGTGTGGCAGTGAAGCTGAGATTTTCAGTAGGCTTCATGCCAGCTCGCGCCATGGCTCGCAGTGGCTGAAACTGTAAATCAGCGATGACCAGGCGTATCCCCTGCTGCTCACAAAAAGCACTAAAGCGGTCAAAGCCGTTAATGCCGCCCGCATCCAACAACGGCACACCATCCATATACAACACGACTCCCCGATACCCTTTCACGCTTTCGGCCAGTTCATCAAACACCCGCTCCGCCGCAGCAAAAAACAGCGGCCCGGACAGTTTCAATACACCCCAACCCTCTGGCAGCCCCTCAGGCACATGTTTGCGTTGCATGGATATATCCTGAAAGCGAGTCATGCCTGCCAAATCACGCATAAAAAGTATAGAGGCCATGACGATACCAACCGAAATTGCCAGCACCATATCAAACAGCACGGTTAATGACATGCAAGTCATCAGTACCAGAATATCGCCCACCGGAGCACGCTTTAACAGCACCACGACCTTGTGAGCCTCACTCATATTCCAGGCAACTATAACCAACAGTGCCGCCATACTCGCCATCGGTAACCAGGACAGCCAGGGGGCAAGAATCAACAATCCAGCCAGTACAACCAGTGCATGCACTATCGCCGAAATAGGAGATTTTGCACCCGCTTTGTAATTTGTCGCTGATCGGGCGATCGCGGCTGTTGCGGTAATACCACCAAAAAACGGTGCAATCAAATTACCCAGACCTTGACCTAATAATTCTCCATTAGCATGATGACGCCGACCACTCATACCATCCAGCACCACCGCACAAAGCAGTGACTCAATTGCACCCAGCATAGCAATCGAAAAAGCCGCTGGCAGCAGTTCACGAATAACCGCCCAGGACCAGATCAACGGCTCACCATCAGGTCCGGGACGCAACCAGGGCCACTCGAATGACGGTAAGAAAGGTGGGATCCCTTGCCCCTGCGTGCCATCCGGCAGTTCATAACTAAACCGACTGCCAATAGTATCGACATCCATACCCATTTGGATAAACAGCCAGGCCAGAAACGTACCACCCAGCAGCGCCGGTAAATGTCCGGGGACTGGCAGCTTAAGGCGTGGCCAGAAAATCAGTACCAGCAGTGTCAGTAGCGCCACACTGGTATTCGCCATATTCAAACCGGGCAATGCCGAAAACAACAGCAGAATACGTCCAACAAAGCTTTCCGGCACTTCACTGAGCTGCAAACCAAAAAAATCCTGCATCTGCAGTATGGCTATAACGATGGCTATCCCGGAGGTAAAACCCAGGGTGACAGACTCAGGAATATACTCGATTAAACGCCCCAGGCGGGCAACCGCCAAAGCCACCAAAATGACACCGGACATCAGCGTCGCCACCAGAAGCCCGCTCAAGCCAAAGGCTTGAGTCACCGGGAAGAGAATCACCACAAAAGCCGCCGTCGGCCCGGAGATGCTGTAACGTGATCCTCCAGTTAACGCGATCAAAAAACCGGCAATGATGGCTGTATAAAGACCATATTCCGGTTTAACACCACTGGCAATAGCCAACGCCATCGCCAGTGGAATGGCAATAATACCGACGGTAACTCCGGCAATCAGATCACCGCTAAAGTCACGGCGAGTATAACCTTCACGCAGGGATTCCCGGAGTGCACTGGCGATACCTAACGAATGTAAACGAGCACGTGATGAGGACATGGCAGCCTTATCTATAACCAAATACTAGATGTTGTTCGAATTAATTATAAGAAAACACTATAACGCTCGGCTGTAATCAGTACAATCACCCCTGAATTAAACCTGGGTGCTATGTGTAATTACTTTTCCAATAATTTTTGAACTCCAGGTATCCAACAGTTTCCAATCACCGACATGTATTTGTAGACTGTCCACTCTCAATCAGTCCAGAGGAATCTATATGCGGCTTGCAGAAGTTGAAATGATCATGCTTAACGTGGGATTGGCGGGCTTTGGTGCGTTTATTTTTTTTATTATTTACGACCTGGCGAAACAGTCCAAAGCCGGAAAGTTCGGCACCTTCATACTATTTCTCGCTCTGGGCCTGGGCCTGGGCGTTTTTTTGGTTAAAAGCCTGGTCGTCTACTTCCTGGACATCTGAAACCGGCCGCACGTATTTTTCAGCCTTGTCGATTCAGTTATAGTAGAGCTTCTTTTTCACAGGGAGTTACGCTATGGATCCTTTTTGGCTAATTGTGTTTGTGCTGCTGGCGCTGGTAATTTTCTACGGCATTTTTCTATACAACAACCTGGTACGTCTGAAACATAATGTCAGCCGGGCCTGGTCAAATATTGATGTGCTGTTAAAGCAACGTCATGATGAACTGCCCAAGCTGGTTGAAACCTGTAAGCAACACATGACCTATGAGCAGGAAACACTGGAAAAAGTAATGCGAGCCCGCTCGGCCGTTGCCAATGCCAGAGAAGCAGGCAATGTGGCCGCACTGGGGCAGGCAGAAACACAGATGCGTCTGGGTCTGGGCAATCTGTTCGCCGTGGCAGAAGACTACCCTGAACTGCGTGCCAGTGAATCTTTTCAGCACCTGCACAGCCGCATCACCTCTCTTGAGTCTGGCATCGCAGATCGACGTGAATACTATAATGATTCAGTAAATCACCTGAACATTCGTATTGAGCAGTTCCCGGATATCCTCATTGCCAGACGGTTAGGTTTTCTTGCCGCTACATTATTGGAATTTGACGAGGCTGACTTGAAAGATCCAGATATGAAAAAGCTGTTTAGCTAACTTACACACATGTTTCTGGATCTTTATATTGACCGCCAAGAACAGGTATTGGGTATCACCCTCTGTGGGCTCAGTATTCTGGCGGCGCTGTTCTTTATGTTCCGGCACTTACGCCGTTACCGGCTGATTACCGACACGCCCACGGCGATGATACGTTCGGCTCCTCAGGGTTATGTCGAAATTATTGGTCATGTAATCAGCGGTGAGGGGGGACTGTTGCAAGCCCCTTTATCCGGCCGCCCCTGTGTTTGGTACCGTTACCGTATTGACCGTCAGGCCGATGGGGGCAAGGGCGGCTGGAAACTTGCAGAACGCGGCAGTTCTGATGCCTGGTTTCAGATCAATGATGGCACCGGCGTCTGTCTGATAGACCCGGAAAAAGCTGAAATGGATGTAGCCCAGCGCAGCATATGGCATGGCAGCACCCCCAATCCATCATCTTTACTGAAATACGCTACCTCCTTAGGTTCACCCAGCTTGTCTGGCAGTCGATACCGCTATACCGAACATTTGATCATGGAACATGAACAAGTCTATGCACTGGGACACTTCCAGACAGTGGGCGGAGGGCGCGACACAGCCACACTAAACAAGCTACAAGCCGATATTATCCGCGACTGGAAACGCAATCACGCACTGTTATTGACGCGTTTTGCGGCACCTGGGGCGACTGAGTTTTCTACCATTGAATGGCAAGCTGTACGTCAAGCCGCGCTGGAAGAGGCCGAGATGCAGCGTCAGTATCAGAATAACCTGCCAGATATGCACGTCCTGACCCACCCAGGGAAGCCTGGCCATCCGCTGCTAATCTCCACACAGGATGAGTCCAGGCTGATTAAGCGCTTCAGACAACGTGCGCTGCTCTGTCTGGTTGCTATGCTCGCAGCGCTCTGGTTTTGTATAGAACTGTTAATGGCTCAGGTATTATAGTCAGATGGATAGCAGCAAGACTTGATCTCTATAGCCTCCTATAATGAAATAACTTTTTGGATTCCACAGGGTATTTACATGAAACAAACAACGATTCAGGTGGGTAAGCTGGCCATCAGTAATGACAACCCAATGGTACTATTGGGTGGCATGAATGTACTGGAGTCTCGTGACCTGGCGTTACGTATTGCAGAGCACTATGTCGAAATCACACAAAAGCTCGACATACCCTATGTATTCAAGGCGTCATTTGATAAAGCCAATCGCTCTTCGCTGCACTCTTATCGAGGCCCCGGACTAGATGAAGGGCTTAAGATCCTGCAGGAAATCAAGCAAACCTTTCAGGTACCGGTTATCACCGATGTACATGAGCCTTCCCAGGCTGCACCAGCCGCCGAAGTCTGCGATATAATTCAACTACCGGCGTTTTTGTCACGCCAAACCGATTTAGTTCAGGCAATGGCTGCCACGGGTGCGGTGATCAATATCAAAAAAGCACAGTTTCTGGCACCCCAGGAAATGCAGCACATACTGCATAAGTGTGAAGAAGCGGGCAACGACCAGTTAATGCTGTGTGAGCGCGGCACCAGCTTCGGCTACAACAATTTGGTTGTCGACATGCTCGGATTCACCATCATGAAAGAATTTGGCTATCCGGTTATTTTCGATGCCACCCACGCCCTGCAGATGCCTGGCGGCCGGGCTGACTCAGCCGATGGTCGCCGGGCAATGGCCGCTCAACTGGCCAGAGCCGGACTATCCCAGGGGATTGCCGGGTTGTTTCTGGAAGCACACCCGGATCCGGACCAGGCAAAATGTGATGGTCCCTGCGCCTTGCCTCTGGCAAAACTGGAAGGTTATCTGACCCAAATGAAGGCGCTGGACAGCCTGATCAAATCATTGCCAGTGCTGGATACAGCCAATTAACATACTGTAACAACAGGCGTTTGAGGTGAATGACATGGATGATTCTGGTGTTCTGCTCGAAATAGGGGCTCTTGTTGGCCCCGAACGGCACCGCTTTCGCTTAACAACTGAGCTAGGGCCTCATCCTTACGGCACGCTTTGGCAGGCAGAAGATCAGGCTTCTTCAGGACGCCCAACCGTTACCCTGTTGTTTCTCCCCGATGTACTGATCCGCCAGCCAGAATTTGTTGAGCGGCTGCGTAAACTGATCATTGTCTGCCGGAAGTGCAAGCATCCCAATGCTCTCGACTGCTACGGACTGTTCAGCGCTAAAGGTCTGTTTTTTCTAGCCTTCGAAGCCGTGGATGGACTAACACTCGCTGATATGTTTGCGTCAGGTAAAGCCGCCCAGCTTAAGCCTATGCAAAAGCAAGGTCTGTTAATCCAGATGGGCAAGGCTATGGATGCTTTTCATCGGGAAATCCACAAAAGTCATGCCAGTCTGGCACCTGAATTGATATTTATCAGCAGCAAACGCGGCGTCCGGGTGATGATGATCAGTTGGCATTATGTTGTGGATGATTATTTTGATCTTATGCCCAGTAAACCGACTTACCGTCAGTATCAGGCACCGGAAGGCTTTGTTGACCCTCAACCTACCAGTCTGCGTTCGGATGTGTATGCCTTTGCCGCATTGGCTTACCAGCTTTATGCAGACAAACCGGCTTTTTTGCCAGATGATGACGAAAAAGCCCGCTTCCAACGCGAACTGAAAGCACCCAACAGTCTGTCAGCCAAACAATGGAGCGCATTGCAATCGGCCCTTAACCCGGATCAACAAAGCCGACCGGCATCCATACTTGAGCTGCTCAAAGCACTTTTCAGTGAAGAAGAAGATACTGCAGCCAATACGCCTGAAGATGCACACCCTGCCCCCCCATCGGTGGATAAACCAAACCGTGTTATTAACGCTATTTCCCGAGTCAAAAAACTGATACCCACGGGTTGGCTACAGCCTTTTCAGCCGATCATACGATTGCTGCAAAAAATTCCCCTGAGTCCCAAAGTTACCGCGGCCTTGTTGTTCAGCAGCGGCTTGATACTGGGCCTGTTGCTCAGCCTGCTGCTACAACAACCGGACCCGCAACAACAGCAAGCGATTCGCACACTCACTGAACAACGCGATCTTCTTCAGCAGGAACTTGAGCAGGCGCGTATTAACTCACCCGTCACCTCAGAACAGCCTGTCGAAACCTCCATCGATGAACTGACCCAACCCTTGCCAGCTCTGAACGAATCAGAAGCGGTTGCCCCCAGCCCGGCTGCACAGGACACATCACGCCAGGCCCTGGAGCAACCAGACGGACTGGCACGTTTCAGGGATCACTTTGGGGAAGCAGGCTATGCGCCGGTGGTGCAGACACTACCACAAGATACCTTCCTGATGGGCGACCTGAATCGTATGGGAGATGATAATGAACGTCCGGTACGTACCGTCAGTATCGATTACAGCTTTGCTCTGGGCGTACACGAAGTAACCTTTGATGAATATGATCAGTTTGCGCTGGCTACCAACCGCCCCTTACCCGATGATGCAGGCTGGGGACGCGGCTCACGACCAGTAATCAATGTCAGTTGGCAGGATGCCCAGGCTTATACGGCCTGGCTTGCAGCCGTTACCGGAGAACCCTATCGTCTGCCCACTGAAGCCGAATGGGAGTATGCCGCTCGTGCCGGTACCATCTCGGCCTGGTGGTGGGGAAATGAACTTGTTCCGGCGATGGCAGTCTGTGATGAGTGTGGAACTCAATGGGATGGTCAACAAAGCGCCCCTGTCGGACAGCTGCCAGCCAATGCCTGGGGATTGAAAGATATGCACGGGAATGTCGATGAGTGGGTGCAGGACTGCTACAGTGATCATTATCGCGGAGCCCCGGAGGATGGATCAGCACTACTCAGTGGTGACTGCAGTTATCGGGTGATACGTGGTGGTTCCTGGTTCGATCTGGCGCGGTTGACGCGCTCATCCAGTCGCTACCGGCATCCGCCAGATACGGCCCGTAACACTTGGGGCTTCCGAGTCGCACTGGACCTTCCCACCCCAATATCTAACGCTTCACCTTAGTCACAGGAGCCTTGTGATGCGCGGTTTTTTTAAAATATCTTCACTTTGTTTAAGCCTCGGACTGGCGTCATCACCCTTACAAGCCAGTGTTATTAATGCAGCCGATCAGGTTCATCTGGCTCTGACCCTGTATAATCAGGACCTGGCTATGATTCAGGATCAACGCCGAATGCCTGCCCTGTCACCGGGTCAGCACATCAGCGTTGAAGATGTGAGCCAGCAGATGCTTGCGGAAACACTGCGTATTCAGGGTGCCGGTCAGATACTCGAACAAAGTCTGCAGCAAAGCCCGTTAAACTACAACGCCCTGCTGCAAGCACATCTGGGCAAGTTTATTCAGTTGGCCCGAATCAATCAGGCTACGGGTCAGGAAAGTATCAGTACCGTGGAACTCCTGAGTATAGAGCAGCAAGCACTGGTCCGACGTGATGGGCGCATTGAATCTATTCCCATGCACAGCTCGGAATGGCGTTTTATCTTCCCAGCGGAATTACCGGAGAGTCTGAAAGGACAAGCCGGGCTGCAGTTTGTCAGCGCCGGTACGCAAAATGAAAGCATCGCCCAACTCAATTACCTCAGCCGCGGTCTCGGCTGGCAGATGGATTATGTATTAACATTGGACAGCCGGGGAAAGACACTGTCTGCCGAAGGCTTAGCTTCTGTGTATAACCACACTGGCAGTGTGTTCCAGGATGCTGATCTTCGACTAATAGCGGGTGATATCAACGCACCCACAGGGGAGCAGCCAGAAATGATGCGCGCGATGGCAATGAGTGATGCAATGGCGAGCCAGGCCAAAGCACCCGAACAGATGCAGGATTTTTACCTCTACCGCCTACCCTATAAAGTAACGCTGCAACCTGATGAAACCAAACAGTTACCACTGGTACAGTTTGACGATCTGCCAGTTAAAATGATCTATCGCCACCATTTCAACCTGTGGCCAACCATGGATCAACAACGCTACCAGACGCAACCCGAAGTACAGCTGGTACTTGAAGCGCCCTCACTGGATAGCAGTAATTCCCCCTTACCGGCGGGTCAGGCGCGGGTATTCCGCCCGGATGGCGAAGGTGAGTTACAGTTTATCGGTGCCGCACAGTTGGGTAATCTGGCTGCCGGTGAAGAAGCCACTCTGTCACTGGGCCGTGCATTTGATCTGAACATCACACGCCGTCAAACCCTGTTCAGTGATGGCTTTGACAGCATTACAATACAACAGGAGGTCAGCATCACCAACGCCGGAAACGAAGGACGTAGCGTTGATCTGAGTGCGGGCTTTCAGCAGGAATGGGAGTTAAAGGAGTCTAACCATCAAATGCAGGAAGACGGTGCCGGTCAACTGACCTGGAGCATGCACCTGCCTGCAGGTGGTACAGAAACCATGCGTTTCACTGTCGAGATGAAAAAACGCATCAATCGTTAACGCTTTCATACTCCTGGCAGCGCGTCTGGGCCAGACTGTGCCCCTGACGCGCTGCCAGAGAATAGTAGTGACGTGCTTTTTGCGCATCGACTCGAAAGTAACCTTCAAAGCCGCTGTCAAAGATTCGTCCCATCTGATACTGGGCTTTCATATCGCCAAGATCCGCCGCTTGCTGCAGATAGATGGCACCCTGAATGCGATTACTCACCCCCTCACCCCGAAAATGCAGCAGATGCCCATACACCGACAAAGCGCGTCGACTTTGATGATCAGCGGCATAACGAAACAGCTTCATCACATAGTCATGACGTGCTTTACTGCCACGGGCAAAAGGCGAGCGAAACAGTGCATAGGCAATCCAGAAGATCAGCGGTGCCAGTAATCGTCCAATCATGCGCATATCAAAGCCACTCCACCAGCGCTTCCTGTAGCAGTTCAAGTTCATTCTCGGCTTTCTGACGGGCTTTTTTCTTTAAGCTCTCCATCTCTGCAGCTTTCTCAGCCACCAGCACCCTTGCCGCTGCTGCTGGGTCTTCAGCCGCTGCCACTTGATCCAGTAGCGGCTGTAACTGCAGCAAAATAGCCCGTTTCCGTCCGGCTTCAGCACGCTCCAGTGCTTCTGCAGACTTCTCTTTTTTCTGTGCTGAATCTGCAGCGGAAGGCGCCACATAAGTCAGAGGACGAATCCCGACGGCAATGCGTACTTGGCTGAGCAAGGGTGCTGCCTGAGCACGTGCTTTCTCAGCACCTTTGTGCAGTATGGACTCAACGTAACCCAGATCATTCATCAACTCATGGTAACGCTGGCGCGGGCCTGACAGAGTCGCATCCAGGTATTCGAACAGTTGTTTCTTAGCATCACCCCAGGCAATACCATTTTCAAATGCCCGACGCATTTGCGCTGTTTCGGATTCATTAGCAAAACAACGGTAAAGCTGAAACAGGGTGCTGGTATCAGGATCTTTGGGCTCACCCGGTGCGCGCGAATCAGTCTTGATCAACTTGATCAGCCGGTACAGCTCATCAGGGCTGGAAAACAACGGCAGCGTATTGTCATAACTCTTGGACATTTTTCGTCCATCCAACCCGGGAATCAACTGGGTTTCTTCATCGACCTGGGCTTCCGGCAAGGTCAGTAGTGACCCAAATTGATGATTAAAGCGCCCAGCGATATCCCGTGCCATTTCTATATGCTGTATCTGATCTTTACCCACCGGAATAATATCGGCATTAAACATCAGAATATCGGCAGCCATCAACACTGGGTAGTTGAACAACCCCATGGTCACACCATCATCCAGATCGTCTTTGCCAGCCTCACGATTGGCATCCACGGCTGCCTTGTAAGCATGCGCACGGTTCATCAACCCTTTCGAAGTCTGGCAGGTGAGTATCCAGGTCAACTCCTGAATTTCAGGAATATCAGTTTGACGGTAAAAGGTGGCCTTATCCGTATCCAGCCCCAACGCCAGCCAGGTAGCCGCTATGGCACGGGTCGACTCAGCCACCCGCTGTGGCTCTTGGCATTTGATTAAGGCGTGATAGTCGGCCAGAAAAAAATAGCTGTTATACTCAGGGTTGCAGCTAGCATCAATGGCTGGCTTGATCGCACCCAGATAATTACCGATATGCGGAATACCGGTCGTAGTAATACCGGTTAAAACTGTTTTTTTACCCATGACAGACCCGTGACACATGACTTAAGTTTAGGTTGCTAAGCATACACGAAAGGCGTTTAAGGGTTAACCAGCGCTTTGACAAAGTCATTGCTCTAGCCAAAACTTACTGTAAAAATAAACTGGTATAAATTCACCGGAGGTGAATATGGATACGTCTACGCATACAATTAATACCTTGTTCGAACAGCTTGGGCTGGCATCAACGGATGCCCACATAGATCAGTTCATCAACACCCACAAACTTTTCTCCGACAAGGTGAAGCTGGAAGATGCCACTTTTTGGAATGAGGCACAGGCCGTATTCCTTCGCGATGCCATCGCCAATGACTCTGACTGGGCTGAAGTAGTTGATGAGTTGAACACCCGTTTGCGTGGCTGATACGGACGCAAATCTTTAACTGACACAGGAATCTATCTGCCACTATGCTGATATTGATATCACCAGCGAAAACACTGGATTTTGACTCAAAGCCCGTTACCGAGCAAACTTCTGTGCCGGAATTTACTGACGATGCTAAACAGCTCATTGCCCAACTTCGGGACTACTCTGTTCAGGATATTGCCCAGTTAATGAAACTGAGCGATAAACTGGCCAGCCTGAATGTTGCCCGCTATGAAAGCTGGGAAGCCGAGCATACAACTGATAATGCGCGTCAGGCGATACTGGCATTCAAAGGTGATGTTTATACCGGCCTGGATGCAGAGAGTCTGTCTGACAAGGATTTTGCCTTCGCTCAGCAACACTTGCGCATTTTGTCTGGGCTTTATGGGGTGTTAAAACCCCTGGATCTGATGCAGCCTTACCGATTGGAGATGGGCACTCGGTTGAAAACAAACCAGGGCAACAATCTGTATGATTTCTGGGGAGATCGACTCACCGATCACCTGAATGCAGAAGCCACTCAGGCTAGTGATCCGCTGATTATCAACCTGGCATCGAATGAGTACTTTGGGGCCATTAATAAAAAGCGCTTGAAGGGTCAGCTTGTCTCCCCGGTATTCAAAGACTGGAAAAACGGACAGTATAAAATCATCAGCTTTTACGCCAAAAAAGCACGTGGTTTGATGAGCCGTTTTTTGATTCAACAGCAGATAGAGTCAGTGGAAGCCTTGTTGAAGTTTGATCTGGATGGCTACTACTACAGCCCGAAAGACTCCAGCCCTGATTCACCGGTATTTTTGCGCGATCATAGCTGATTACATCAAAACAGGCAGCCAAACTCTTGGTCAGTGGCTGCCTGCTAGCATTTAGGAGGGCTGCTCTATACCGACAATCATCCAATTACCCGACTGCGCATCCACACGCCGCTCAAGATGCCAGATCTCACTGAACTCAGTGGTATCACCGTTACCTTCTTCCCGCAGCCAACCATAAAAATTCACACTGGCAATCACATAATCACCCTTGTCGATAAAGTTGATCAGTTCTGCCATCACCGAGACCACTTCTGTGTGCTGATCATGTGCCAGACCGGCACGCTCCTGCTGCAGCAACAGCAGCATTTCATCAGAAGTATAAGTGGCAATTTCTTCCCAGTCCCGCTGATCCCAGACACGCTGCAGGTGGGTAAAGTGCTTCCGGGCAGCCTGCAGAAAAGCATCCTGATCAAACCATTCCGGTAGATCAAGAGGTTCCATCATATAGCCTGTAGCCAGACCAGACACAGGAGGTTCCGGCATAAACCCGCTGCGCGACATGGATGCTTGAGTCTGTCCATCATCCAAAGCAGTTGATGTACCCGACCCGGCATAGGCCCCGCGATGATGGCTAGACCCACCCCGCAGTCCTTTCAAAAATTTGAAAATCAAAAAACCGAATCCGGCTATCAGCAGAATGTCCATTAACTGCACACCATCAAAGGCTCCACCCATAAATAAAGCCGCAAGTAACCCTCCGGCAAGCAGCCCTCCCATCAGCCCACCTATTCCGGGACGCGTAACCTGCTGGCTCGGCGCGCCCTCCTGGCGTTGCTGCTGTACAGGCGGAGAAGCCTGACGCTGAGGAGCAGAGAATAACTTTCCACCACTGATGCCACCACCAAAACGTTTGGCTTCCGCATTCACAGGCAATAGAAATAATCCCAGCAGAAGAGCGATAACAGGAAGTGTAAAACGGCTCATCAGCACCTCACTTTACATGCACTTATTTCATAGATTCTAATATAATTATTATGGGCAAATATAAGGGGAAATACGACTAATTGATAGTCTTGACTTTATGGTAGCAATAATCCAATCACATCACTCATCTGCATGCCATTTTCGTAGCATACGGGCCAACAGGTTATTACCTGCATCGTTGCCCGTCACAGCATAGTGCAGCATATTGTAATTATTTAAATGCCATTCCATCTTGCGCCCTGCCTCAGCACGGCCGCAAAATAATACTCTGTCACCCGGTTGTAATGCGTGCAGCTCACCGGGTAAATAATCCAGGCTATCCCCCTGCTGCAACAGCAGTGGAATGCAATCAAGCATTGCTTGTCGGTTATGCGGATTTTTCATCACGTATTTTAATTCCAAGCGTCCCTTAGCCGCTATAAAATTGCACACGGCAGGCGCTTTGGCTTCATTAACAATCACTTCCCATATTTCCAGACGCTCATCGCCGACACTGCGATTCAAACGATTCAGCAAGGTATGAGCCCAAACATCGGGTTGTTGCAGCAGATGTTCAATAAAAACCATCAACAGGTTTGAGCGGCTGTGGGCCATAATGCGACTGGCAATAACAGCCCCCGACTTCATCACAAAATCACAGTTTGCATGTTGGAACACCCGTTCGTTTGAGTGTCGGTTCTGACTCACCACGCAAGTCAGCTCTGGATTGAGCTCGCGCGCGGTCATGATAATAGAAAGATTGTCGGCATCATTGGCTGTGCCAGCCACAATACCCACGGCAGTTTCCACCCTGGCTTGACGCAAGGTGCTGGCTTCCGTCCCGACACCCACAACAATATCGTCAAGCGCATCAAGCTGTTGGGCATCAGGCTCTATCACAGTAATAGCAACCCCCACCTGCACCAAAGCCTGATAAAGAGCCTGCCCGTAATGTCCATAACCACAGATAATCCAGCGGCCCTGACGCGACTTATACAGGCTGGATAAGGCGCGGTGCTGCGGGTTGGTCAGCCAGTCAAAGACCAGATGTTTTTTCGGCGAACTCACCGCCAGCGCCAGATACTCAGCATAAACTTTAAATGGATCAACAATCAGATCCGTCCCGAATGAAGCCAGGTTGGCGGCATGCAAAGCTGATTGAGTGCGACTGAACACCTGTCGCTTGGGGTATTGCAGCTTACTGGCAATGGCAATCGACAAATTGGCATTGTCACTGTTAGTTAATGCCATCACCCCCTGACAACAGGGATGCCGGATACCGGCATATTCAAGATTATCTGGTTTAGAAGCATCAGCACAAAGCACTGGCACAGACACCAGCGCATTCTCAAGCTCCAGACTGTCGACCCTGGACTGATTAATATCCACAACGACTGACCGGATCCCCTGAGCGGCCAATTCCCGGACAACCAGACTACCGGTAACACCATAGCCGCAAATCAGCCAGAACGACTCATCAAATGCATTCACTTCTTTAATGAAGCGACGCAAGCGCAGCAGACGCAAAAACGCGGCTTCCTGAAAAATCTGCAAGGTGGCACCAATTGCATACAACCAGGCCGAAACAGATAAATACATGCTGACCATCGCCCACATACGCTGGGCATTGGTAAAGACATAAGGCACTTCACCAAAACCGATCGTCGTTGCCATGTAAGACACAAAGTAAAAAGCATGAAAGAAACCCATGCGCCAAGGCTCACCCTGATCATCCTGCCCCGGAATCAGTACGAAACCCGCGATGGTAATTGCATAGACTATTATCAATATAATCAGCGGCGTACGCAGTCGACGTAAAACCAGATAGAGAATATTATTCTGCATGATCAGCGGCGCACAATCACAGTTTCGACCATCAGCAGTATGACCGATACCACATTGGCAATCAGTGCGCCGGCAGCAAAAGAGACCATACTGGCGGTAATGGAAGGTGTCATACCCCCTTCATGAATATTCACGCCATAACCCCAGATAAAGGCCGCAATCAATAACTGCAGATCCGCTACCAGGCTGGTAGACAGCATCAATGCACCAAGATGGGTGCGATCCCCGAACTTAAGCACCGTACAAACCAGACTGACAACCAGCGCTGCAAACAACTCCCAGACATCATGATGATTTATATTATCAACTTCACCCACAAAAAAGCCGAAATTTAATGTCAGCGCCAGTATAATAAAGAATGCAAAAATCACTTTTTCCCGGTTCATAGAACTACTTCCGTGACAGAGTGTAATTAGGGACAGCCGGTAGTCGGGAACTATACGACTACCGGCCAGTCTTATCGTATATCAACTTCAGCCTTCAAAGACTTACAGGTATCTTATGCCAGGGGTTACAGGATTCAAAATGCTCCGCGTTGTTTTTTTATTGTTTCTGATCAGCTTTTCCGGTTTTGTTCCAGCTCAGGTTATCCAAAGCCCCTATGACACCCGGTCACTTGAAACCTTTATCTTACCCAACCAACTGAAAGTATTATTAATTTCCGATCCAGAAGCTGAAAAGGCGGCCGCATCAATGGACGTTGCTGTCGGCTCGGGTGCTAACCCGGTAGAAATTCCCGGTCTGGCGCACTTCCTGGAGCACATGCTGTTTCTGGGCTCAGAAAAATACCCGGAAGCTGATAGCTATCAGTCGTATATCAGCGCCAACGGTGGATCACACAATGCTTTCACCGCTTATGAAAACACCAATTATTTTTTTGATGTGCGTCCCGAAGCATTCGCAGGTGCTCTGGATAGGTTTTCACGCTTTTTTATCGACCCGTTATTTACTGCAGACTATGTGCAACGTGAGCGTCACGCAGTTGACTCTGAATTTCAGGCCAAGCGCCGGGACGATAGCCGTCGCGTACATGAAGTCACCAAACAGGTCATGAATGCAGAACATGGTTGGAGCAACTTTGCTGTAGGCGATTTACGTTCCCTGTCAGACAGTGAAAACCTTCAGATACGCGACGCGCTGATCGATTTTTACCAGCAGTACTACTCAGCCAATCTGATGAGCCTGGTTGTCAGTGGTCCGCAATCCCTGGACGAGTTGCGCGGACTGGTGGAAATGCGCTTCAGTGATATTGCCAATTTCCAGGCCGAGCCCTATGTCGATAAAGCGCCCTTGTTTTCTGAAGAGCAACTGCCTTTACAACTTGAAATACAGACTCTGCGTCAACAACGTACCCTATCACTAACCTTTCCGGTTGCGCCAACTCGTGAACATTGGCGGAGTAAACCTCTGTACTTTATTGGCAGTCTACTGGGTTATGAGGGAAAAGGCAGTCTATTCAGCCTGTTGAAATCACAACAACTGGCAACCGGCGTATCAGCCTATACTGCCATTGATCTTCCCGGCCAGGCCAGCTTTCAGGTCAATATCGAGCTAACCGATGACGGCCTCGATCAGATAGATCGCATTACTACGCTGTTCTTTGGCTATGTCAATTTACTACGGCAACAGGGCCTTAATGCCAGCCTTTACCAGGAAGAAAGTGAACTGGCGGCGCTGCAGTTTCAGTTCCGCGACCAACCTCAGCCCATTCATGAAGTGATGATGCTGGCTCAAATGCAGCAGCGCTATCCAGCCGAAAACCTGTTGAATGCAAACTATCTGCTGGAAAGTTTTGAGCCAGCACTCATTGATAGCTACTTGCAGCAACTTACCCCCGACAATCTTCTGTTAACCCTGCAACACCCGCAGGTCACGCCGGAGCTGACCGAGACGCGTTATAATGCCGGTTACCGCTTTGCCTCTATTGATGCACAGCGCTTGAGTCTTTGGCAGGAAGCCGACCCGGATACCGATCTGCAATTGCGCCAGCTGAATCCGTTTATTCCCGATTCTCTGGCTTTAACAGAACGTGATGATCCGGCTAGCGACTTACCTATAGCCCTGCGCGATGAACCCGGTTTCAGCCTGTGGTATCAACAGGATCAACAGTTCCAGCGCCCCCGTGCTGATGTGTATTTTGCCTTCATGACCCATTTGGCACTGGCCAGTGCAGAAAACGCCGTTATGCTGGAACTTTACACCCGAGTACTCAACGATCAGATGAATGAAATGCTCTATGATGCATCGTTAGCTGGCCTGAATGTGTCACTCTACCCACACCTGCGCGGCTTCTCGCTGCAAATTTCCGGTTACAATGATAAACAGCCCCTGCTGCTGGACGCCCTGCTGCAGGAGATGCAGCACCCTGAAATCACTCCGGCCAGATTTGAGCGGGTACGTCAGCAACTTGAAGAACGCCTGATCAATCAACGCCAGGAGGGGCCTTATCAGCTAGCCATGCAACAGCTCTTCACAGCTCTCATGTCGCGCTGGAGCACAGAAGACCGATTGGCGGCCCTGGAAAACGTAACCCCCGAACAACTGCAGCAGTTTCTCTCAGAGCTGTTTACCGAGGCCGAAGTACGCCTACTGGCACATGGTAATATAACCGCAGATACCGCCCTGAACATGAGTCAGCAGATTCAGTCTCAACTATTATCAGATACGCGTTCGGTAACCGGTATCCGGGTGCCTGTTGTAGAAATCCCATTAAACACACCACTTACCGATACACTGAAACTGGCGCATAACGACGCCACGTTGGTTCGCTATCTGCAAGCCAGTGATCGAAGTCTGGAAAATCGAGCGGCTGTTGCGCTATTGAATGAGATTATTTCTACCCCGTTTTATTCACGTTTACGCACGGATATGCAACTGGGCTATATCGTATTTGCCAATTACCTACCGATGGTGGATGTACCCGGCCTGGCTCTTATTGTGCAATCACCGATGGCTGACCCCATTCAACTGGAAACGCATTTTGATAATTTCCTGATTGCTATGCACAGCCAGCTGCAAGAATTGAGTGATGAACAGTTAGACGATTTTCGTCAGAGCTTGCGCTCACGATTGCTACAACCTGATACCAAGTTGTCTGAGCGCTCTCAGCGCTATTGGCGGGAATTGGACCGTGATGGCGCCTTCACAACCCATCAACAGATTGCTGAGCAGGTTTCTGAAATCAGCCGTGATGACCTGATAACGTTACTGGCAGAGTTGCAAACCCGGCAATATCAGATCCGCAGCTTTGGAAGTTTACTTCCCGAAGGTGATGCTGTGCCGATAATTCCGGATCTCAGTGGCTATCAAAGCCTGCAACAACAACGTAGCGAAAGCCATTTCCACTGATTAGTCGAACAATACATTCAAATCAGGTGTAAACGACTCTTCCAGCAGCCTGAACCGTTCCTCCGGTTCAGGCTCTGTTTCCATTGCCTCCAGACGTCGATAAAAATTGGACGCACCAAGCATGTCTTCACCGACTGTCTGTCCACTTTCCGTTTCAAAGGTCAACTCACCGCTAAAACCGACGTCCGGATCGCAATCCTGGCTCAGCCCTAACGCAAAACACTGCTGCTCACGAACATCAGAGGTAATTTCTGAAAAGATACGATCTTCGCCGGTCAGCGGGGGTGGCTCTTCGGGCTGGTTAAACATCTCCTGGACTTCATAGACCTCATCAGGCTCTGAGTACATGATGACTACAGGTTCCAGGGGTTCAGCAGGTTCAGACGGATAAACTTCCAACATGGGCTCAGGATCATAGTACCCTCTTTCACGCCCTTCAAATACATCCCGGGCATGAAAACGTCCGCCCTCATAAGCATCTGGTTTTATCACACTATAATCTGGAGATTCATTTGCCAGAGCGGCCAATGGCATGAGCCCCACCAGACACCACAGACAGAAATTTCTCACCGGTCAGAACTCCATCGGATAGATAGATTCAGCATACATAGCCAGATCCTCAAGTATCTGTTGCTCCATTGATGTTAGCTCACGTTCACTAGCAATACGATTCAGCTCATCAAACAACCCGGTCATGGTCAGACAGTCATCATTATCGGGTCCGAGCAATTGTCGACTGCGATACTCATCCCATTGCTGCTGCTCATCTTCGGTAAGGCTAAAGGGAAAATTACGTGCTTTATAGCGCAACAAAAGCTCCGGTAAACGCTGATCCTGAAAGGGCAGCTTCAATCCAGCCAGTAACTCTGGAGGTGTCTGTCGCACCTCTTCCATCAGATGCCGATCTGAATCACTGAAGAAGCCTCCACTATAGAGCATATGATCCGGGTTCTTTTCGGCATTAAATGCGGACTCAGCGTAAACTGCCTGTAATTTCTCCTGCCACACAGCACGACTGTCACGCAGCATGGCCAGGTGCTGCCGACACAGCTCACCGGAAATGCTAAGTCGCTGCGCTTCTGCCGGACTGAGCATTGTGGCCGGTGCAAGTACTGGGCAACGGTTAGCATGCACCAGTTTCAGCGCCACTCGGGGCGCATCAGCAGGCTGTTCATCCTGACGGGTGTATAGACCTGCACGGAGTTGTTCAACCGTGAGATCAAGCAAGGGCGCTGGGTTGTGGCGCAGATCCCAGACAATCACGGCATTGCTGTTGATCGGGTGCTGTGCCAAGGGAGCTATTGCGGCCAGATTGCCCTGCTCTACCGGGTAGCGTGAAGAGACATGTAGCACCGGCTTCATCGACTGCGTGTCCAGCATCTGCCGCACCGCTTGCTTGGAGCGCTGGGAAAAAACAAACTCAAACAGCTTGGGTTGCTTTTCCTTAACCAGCTTTGCCAGCGCCAGTGTCGCCCAGACATCCGACAGCGCATCGTGAGCCTGGTCATGTACCAGCCCGTTAGCGCGACTGAGGTCCTCAAGCCGCAGGCTGGGGGCACCTGATTCATAGGTTGGCCAGACAATACCATCCGGACGCAGTGCTCGTGCCAGACGCAACATATCGATGATATCCCAGCGAGAGCAGCCATTCTGCCATTCACGTGCGTAGGGATCAAAAAAGTTGCGATAGAGCGTATAGCGCGTCACTTCATCATCAAAACGCAGACTGTTATAGCCCACAGCACAAGTCCCGGGCTGGGATAATTCAGCATGAATGCGACTGATGAACTCTGCCTCACACACCCCTTCTGCCATAGCCTTTTGCGGGGTGATGCCGGTGATGAGAGACGCCATGGGATGTGGCAGAAAATCATCGGCAGGTGCACAGTAAAGCACCAGTGGCTCACCTATTACATTGAAATCCATATCGGTGCGTACACCAGCAAACTGCATAGGTCGGTCACGCTTGGGATCCGTACCAGAGGTTTCATAATCATGCCAAAAAAAGCTACCCGCTTGTGCCTGCGCCATCTCACCATCTCATGCTATAGTCGATTATCCGTAACGTTCATACGGCTTTGCTACCGTGTTATGCTGAAGAGTATCAGTTAATAATCCGGGGATCATCCTATGTTGCAGGATCAAACCAGCAGCGATCAACTCTGCCCGTGTGAATCGGGTAAACCTTTCAACTTTTGTTGCGCACCTGCCATTAACGGCAGTCGACCAGCCAAATCGGCTGAAGCGCTGATGCGTTCACGTTATTCTGCTTTTTTTGTCGGTGCAGTTGATTATCTTATCGACTCCACTGCACCAGAAACTCGTCGTGAAGAAGATCGCGAACTACTGGTGGAACAAACACAGATTACCAACTGGACCCAACTGACTATTCTTGAGACTCAGGCTGGCCAACCGCAGGACACAGAAGGCGAAGTTTGCTTTGAGGCACACTTTGAAAGTCCTGATGGCAATGGAATACTCCGGGAAACCTCGCGTTTTCGCCAGGATAGTGGCCGCTGGTACTACGTTGATGGTGACTTGGAACTCATCCCCACCTGAGGTTTTTTTCTGGTTAAGAAGTATTCAAAGTGGCCGATAACCTCAAAATCGACTGAGGTTATCACCATGCGTATTGAATCGTCTTCTTTGCAGTTCACATCATCACACCAGGCGCAAAGCCGCTATCAACGCAATGAGCAGCTGCATGTCAGCCTTCCGGATCGCTCAACAGGGCACATGACTGAGTTGAGCTACTCCAGCCAAAAGAGCGTTGAAACTGCTCAACTCATGACCTATAACGAGCTGCGTAGCCAAGCTGGAAATCCAGCATTGGCAGTCAAAGCTGACCGCTTATCAGCACAAGTCGAGGCCGCCAATGAACGCAATCAAACAGCGGCCAATGACGCCTCGGCAGGGATTAGTCACAGCGCTGAGGATGGTGATATTCTGGTGCTCTCAGCAGAAGATAGGTTACGTATTTCGTTAATTCAGTCTCTGATTCGCAATCTGACCGGTAAGGATATTGAATTTTCCATCATTGACCTGCGCCTGCCAAAACAGTCCACTGTTGAGGCCCAGCCAGTACAGCCGACACAACCGGTTACAGCGACGATTCAACCCTTGGAAGTGCCAGTTCAAGCCAGTCTGGACTATCAGGTATCAGAAAGCTTTTATCAGCAGGAGCAAACTGCTTTTCAGGCCACTGGGCAGGTCACCAGCACCGATGGCAAACAGATTCAGATCGACATTTCCGTGAATATGAGTCGTGAATTACTTCAGCACCGGGAATTTTCACTGCAACTGGGCGGCGCCCTCAAAGATCCTCTGGTCATTAGTTTTGATGGCAAAGCCGCCGAACTCAGCCAAGAACGCTTTGAGTTTGACTTAACGCTGGATGGTCAGCAAGAACTGATTCCAAAACTGGCAGGTAATGCGGCATTTTTGGCACTTGACCGTAATGGTGACGCTCATATCAACGATGGTAGCGAGCTTTTTGGGGCCACCACAGGTGATGGCTTTGCCGAACTGGCAGAACATGACGACGACGGTAATGGCTGGATCGATGAAAATGATGCTATCTTTGAGCACCTGCAACTCTGGCTAAAACCCGGAGAAGGTAACAGCCAACAACTGATCAGCCTGAAAGATGCTGGGTTAGGTGCCATTTATCTGGGTAATGCGGACACACCGTTTACCCTGAACGGCTCACTAGGTGAAGAGCGCCTCGGCGTAATCCGCTCCAGCGGTATCTACCTGTCAGAGCAAGGGAAAGCAGGCTTGATTCAGCAGGTTGACTTGAGCGTTTGAAAAACTATTTCATCATACGCTGCAATCAAGGCTTTTATTGCGGCACCTGCCACCGGTAGAATAGTCCGCCTTAGCATTAGCTTGGCATACTTAAGGATTGCTGGACTTAACGTCCGGTTACGGTGATTGATGTTTGTAGACCTGTTAAAACCCAGATGGCGTCATCCGAGTGCTGCTGTTCGCAGCATCGCGGCAACAAAACTCAACCCCAACAAGAAATCTGATGCCGGAAAACTCAGGCAGCTTGCCTACCATGATCCGGACCCTAAAGTCAGAACCGTTGCCATAACACGCCTTACAGATCAGCAGCTTCTAATTCAACTGCTTGAACAAGATACTGACCCGGCACAAGCCGAACTGGCAGCATCCAGACTTATCGCGTTATCAGAACAAGGTATTATAAACACCAGTCAATTTGAAACTGTGCAGAACGAAGCAGCCCTCAGCCTGCTAATCTGTCACAGCCAGAGTGAACGGCTGCACCATGCACTCCTCCCTCGCATACACAATGAAGTCTTTCTGGCTGACATTGCCATGCGCGCCCCACTGACGGCAACGCGTCAATTGGCTGCGACTCAGTTAGCTGATACAGACTGTCTTGAAAAAGTACGCCACTTTGCAAAAGATCATGATAAGGCGGTTTATCGCATTACCCGTGATATACACAAGCGCAGCCAACAGATCCAGGCAGAACAGCAGGCTATTTTGCAACAGCGCCAGCTGCTACTGGATAACTTACACGCCTTAATCAATAGCACAGACAGACAACATTTCGGTGCTCGTTTTCAAGCCCTGCAAAGCCAGTGGAATGATCTGTCAGGTCATCAACCCCTTGACATTGCTGAAACCTACCAGCAGTTGGTTCATCAGGCTGAAACAATTTTGCAACAGCAGCATATCGAGCAGGCTGCCCTGGCTCATGCTGAAGCTGTTCGTGCTGAGGCCACAAGACAGTTAGGCCTATGTCAGGATCTACTCACTGAACTGCTAGCACAACTGACCGAGAATTCACTTGAACAAAACAAGTCACAACACTACCTGACCCAGTTAGACAACGAAGCACAACGCCTCATGGCAGATCACGCTGATCAACTGACACAGGCTGAGCGCCATGAGGCGAACAAGCTAGTCACCATCATCGATGCCTGCCGGATGCTGCAACAGCAGAGCATGCATTTTCGCAGCCTGGTGGAGCAAGGTAACGCAGCCAATGACCTGAATGCGTTGCAAGAGAGCCATAAAGCCATCAAGCAGGCACTAAAACTGCACTCCTGGCCAACGGCTCTACAGGCATCTCTGGATCTCAAACAACTGACAGCTATTGGGCAACAGACTGAAAAACGCCTGCAACAACTAAAACAGCAGGATAAGGCCGCACTGGCTGCAATAGAAGATCAGTTGAACCTGCTGGATAGTCATATCAACCAAGGTGAAACCCAGAAGGCACAAGAGCAACTTGAGCGACTTAACAAGCAGATTAAACATCTACACTTAACCGAATCGTTACAACAGCAGTTTCGCAGCCTTACCGCCCAGGTCAACGAGATGACAGACTGGCAACAGTTTGCGGCTATCTCCAAGAAAGAACAGCTATGCATGGCCATGGAAGCACTGATTGACAGTGCCTTGGAACCGGTAGATCTGGCAACACAGATACGTGAATTACAACAGCAATGGAAGCAGCTTGACCAGCAATCACCAACTCCTGTCAAGCCGCTCTGGGAGCGCTTCCACGCAGCATCGCGCCAGGCTTACCAGCCCTGTGATGCTTACTACAAAGAGCTCAGTCGATTGCGTGCCTGGAATCTGTCACAGCGTGAATTAATTTGCCAACACCTGGAAACTTACTTCAGCGCCCTGGACTGGTCACAGCCCGATTGGAGAGCGCTAGAGCAGATACTGAAAAAAGCCAAGCACGAATGGCGTGAGTTTTCACCAGTTGACCGTGCACCCGGAAAACTGCTGCAGACGCGCTTTCAGCAATTGCTAGACCAGGCTGAACAGGCTCTGCAAACACACCGCAGCCACTGTGCCGCACAAAAGCAAGCACTGGTTGATGAAGCCATAGCCTTATCCCAGTCAGAGGATATAGTCGCAGCGACTGAAGGCATCAAAGCCTTGCAACAAGCCTGGAAGACCATTGGCAGCACGGCAAAACACAAGGAGCGCAAGCTCTGGGAAGCTTTTCGCTATCATGGTGATCAGGTATTTGCCCAACTCCGGGCCTTACAACAGACTGAAAACCAGGATTCAGAAGACTTCACTTCAGCTGAAGAACGGCAAACAGCCGCACGATTACTCTGCATACGTCTGGAAATACTGTTTAATCAGCCCAGTCCGGAAAGTGATCAATACTTAAGAATGGAATACCAGATGCAACGCTTACAGGAGGCGCTGGAACCCTGCTCGGATAGCGAACGTAAGATCGCAGTTCAACGGGTTATTGATGAATGGAATGAGGCAGAGTTTGGTGAACAGTTCGAAACCCTGCAACAGCGTTTCGCTAATTTACTGTCGCATAACGAGTAAGCCCCAATACGGGGCTCACTCTATCAGATTAGCCAGGCCAATCAACTCATATGCAGACCGCCATTAATTGACAGATCGGAGCCGGTGATATAACCGGAGTTTTCATCCGCCAGAAAAGCGATGGCTCGGCCAATCTCTTCCGGATTACCAAAACGCCCAACCGGTATGGTTGAGCAGATTTTAGCTTGAATATCTTCCGATATTTTCGCCACCATTGGCGTCATGATATAACCAGGTGACAGAGTATTCACAGTAACCCCCTTGGCAGCGACCTCTTGTGCCAGAGCCTTGGTAAAACCATGAATACCGGCTTTGGCAGCTGAATAGTTACACTGACCAAATTGGCCTTTCTGCGCATTAACGGAAGAAATATTGATAACGCGGCCAAAGCCTTTTTCCAGCATTGGGTTAATTACCAGACGGGTCATATGGAACATACTATCCAGGTTAGCTGACAGCACCTCATTCCATTGCTCCCAGGACATTTTCTTGAACATACCATCACGAGTGATACCGGCATTATTTACCAGAACGTCAACACTGCCACCAGTCAGTTCTTCTACCGTTTTTATGCAATCAGCACAGGAAGCCGAATTGGTCACATCACCATAAGCAACATCTATTTCGTAACCATCACGACGCTGATCTTCCTGCCAGGCTTTGGCCTTATCGTGATTGCCGCCACTGTTATAACCCGCCACGACACGAAATCCTGCATCTGCCAGGGCTCGACAAATCCAGGTTCCCAAACCGCCTGTTCCACCTGTAACCAAAGCAACTCTTTTTGTCATAGTTCACATCCCATTTACACTGTCGGTTTTATTGTTATTGCCGGTCATGGCATAGCACGAAGCATTGCACTTCATAGCGAAGACCAGCAACTCAATCTTTTGCAAGCCTTTCTCCTTAAGCATAGTCGCTCAATGATGACGGGACTAGCCTATACAGTGAAAAAATACGGTTATTCTTCCACTCTAGACAAAGGTCTAAGTTTGGCTCAGATTGATTGACTCGCATTTAACAAGTCCCTAACCTTATTGACTGCACCGAATAATTGGTCATACCAATTTACCCAAACAAGTATAATTAAACAATTAATCAAACTAGAGAAGGCTTTATGAACTCCACTCTACTCTCTTTACTGGCATTTGCGCCGTTGGTACTGGCAGCCATTCTGCTGGTCGGACTGCACTGGCCTGCCAGACGCGCCATGCCTGTGGTCTTTGTCGTTACCGCTGCGATCGCTCTCACTGCCTGGGAGATGACGTTTAACCGCGTGCTGGCATCAACGCTGCAAGGCTTAATTCTTACCGGTGCCATCCTGTGGATTATTTTCGGCGCCATCCTGCTGCTGAATACCCTCAAGCATTCCGGCGCGATTACCGCCATTCGCGGTGGGTTTTCCAATATCAGCCCGGACCGTCGTGTACAGGTGATCATTGTAGCCTGGTTATTCGGCTGCTTTATCGAAGGCGCTTCAGGTTTCGGTACCCCCGCCGCCGTGGCAGCTCCCTTACTGGTTGCACTGGGTTTCCCCGCACTCGGGGCGGTGATGGTAGGTATGATGATCCAGTCCACACCGGTTTCGTTTGGTGCGGTAGGCACGCCTATTGTTGTGGGTGTTACGGGTGGTCTGGATCGCGCTGGCATCACTGAAGCACTGGTTGCTCAGGGCTCTGACTGGGAAACTTTCTATCGTTTGATCACCTCCGAAGTCGCCATTACCCATGCGTTGATCGGGGTCGTCATGCCTCTGTTTATGGTGATGATGCTGACACGCTTCTTCGGTAGAAACCGCTCATGGCGCGAGGGTCTGGCAATGGCACCCTTTGCCCTGTTTGCCGGTATCGCTTTTGTTATTCCTTATGCCGCCGCTGGCGTGTTCCTGGGACCAGAATTCCCATCCATGATTGGTGCACTGGTTGGCTTGTTGATCGTGGTACCCGCAGCCAAAGCCGGTTTCCTGCTGCCGAAAAAGAGCTGGGATTTTGCTGCTGCCAGCGAGTGGCCAGTTGAGTGGATGGGTAATATCGAAATTAAACTCGACAGCCTGACAGCCAAAGCCCCTATGTCGGTGGGTCTGGCATGGCTTCCTTATCTGCTACTGGGTGCATTACTGGTTTTATCTCGCGTCAACGCGGATGTCAAAACCTTCTTCACCCAGAACCTGGTACTGGGCTGGCAGAATATTCTCGGTGAAGCTGGTGTATCCGGCAGCATACAGTTTCTGTATTTGCCAGGTGGCATCATGATTATGGTTGTACTGGCCACCTTCCTGTTACATCGGATGCAATTCGGTGAGTTGCGTGCGGCGGTGAGTGAGTCATCCAAAACCCTGCTGGGTGCTGGCTTTGTATTACTGTTCACCATCCCGATGGTGCGTATTCTGATCAACTCTGGCGTTAACCTGGCCGACCTGCCATCCATGCCTCGCGCCATGGCCGAACTGGTAGCCGGTAGCGTCGGTGATGTCTATCCCTTCTTTGCCGCCACAGTCGGGGCACTGGGTGCTTTCATCGCCGGTTCAAACACAGTATCCAACCTGATGATGGCTCAGTTCCAGTTTGACACAGCCCAGTTAATCGGCGTATCCAGTGCCATGCTGATCGCTGCACAGGCTGTTGGTGCCGCTGCAGGTAACATGATTGCCATCCACAACGTGGTTGCAGCATCAGCGACTGTGGGCTTGTTGGGACGTGAAGGACAAACCCTTCGCATGACCATCATTCCGACGGTCTATTATCTGATCATGGCAGGCCTGATAACCCTAATCGCGCTGCATCTGGTGGGTATCAGTGATCCATTGATGGCGCAATAGCAAGCCTGTATTACCGGGGCCATCAATGGATGGCCCCTTTTTTTAGGTTCGATATCAGGCGTTTATTGTGCCGCCGCTTGTAGCGCCACATCTGGAGGCTGACGATCCATACCCCAACTTCGCTGCATATAACCCTGCACCTCGTCCAACTCATCCTGAGGCACCTTAGCCAAGGCGCCGCCTTCTAGCGGATCATAATGAAAGATGTATAGCCGTGAGGTAAATTGTGCAAACGGCAACGACGCTTCACCAAAGCGCTCGCCCCTGCCGGATGTACTGACTACAACATCATCACCCCAGTTCTGCCCACTATCGTTATTCGGGTTATAGAAATACACCCGCATAACCTCCTCAGGATCCAGTGCCACACGCAGCAAGGTGATCGCATGCCAACCGATAAAACGTGCCGCTGAATCGGTAATGGCAATACCAGCAGGTTGTGGATGTATAAGCGGTTGATTACCATTAAAATAGGGATGGTAGCAGGCATAAAATGCCCGGATAAACTCATCCAGATCCTGAAATTTACCCGTTGCCACATCAATATTGATACGAAATCCACGGCCCGACCACCAGCCATGAAACTCGGGATTAACCCAGCGATGCGGGTCCCCTTCCCGTCCGATACAGCGGCGCCCCATTTCGGCATAGATACGATCAAGATGCGGCACCAGTAGCAGGGAAACCGGATCAAGGTCTATGGGCATTTCTCCAGCGACACCCGCCTGACAGTCACGTGAAGAGATCGTCTGACCTTCAAAGTGCATAACGACTTCATCATCCCTGGCCGCCCAGACCAGCATCTGCAGCAGATAGTCTGGATCATTGTAGGCCCACATAGACAGGGCCCGGGCCGATTGACAGGTCGGGCTGTTACCCTGACCTACACCAAGTGGTTGCCCCAGAATACACAGCACGCCTTCCAGTAAACGTGCACTAACGGATACCTGATCACCAAAGGCTAAGGCTAACCGAGTTTGAGCTTCTTTGCACAAGGGCAGCCCTAACTGTCGCCAGAGTGCCGGCGCGACCGGAGGCTGATAGAGAATGCCACGCTCCAACATCAACGCCAGACCATAAATGCCTTGAGCCGTAGCTGGAAGAATAACCTGACGAATCAGCGCCTGGATCAACTGGCGGAAGCACATGAAACAATCCCGTCCGGTTGAAGACAAGCCCAACGCCTCGATCAGCAAGTAGTCATCCACAGCTAGCAGGTGACGCAGCAACACGGCATGATAGGGTGACACTAACCCTGTATCATGCATGGCTCTGGCAAATCCGGTAGCTTCTGACTGCAAGGCTTGACTATCCATAGTCGCAAGTCTGTCTTTGTAGACATCCACTCCAGGGTCTTCACGGCACGCCTGGGTGGTGCCAAACAGGCTACTGACCAATCGTGCCGCACCTTGCCCGCTACTCCCCAGGTCGATATCCGGATTATGCTGACAGATTGCAATCTGAGTCACCATGCGCTTGACCGCATCAACCTGGATGGGCCGCTGCTGCAGGATACGCCAGATTTCGTCAACCAGCTGATCAATCACATGCTCATAACCGATCCGTTGAGCCAGATACTCAAACAACAACCGTGGAATTTGTGCCAGGCGCCCCTGTGTTTCTCGCTCAGCTTCACTTGGCGGAGTGAATAACAAGGCCAGATTAATCGCCATAACCTGCGTCAGGTAGTGGTGGGCCTGCTCAGCAGAGATCAATGGATGACGATAATTATCCTTAGCAACAGCCAGAAGGCGAATCTCACTGAGTGCTTCTATTACCAGTAGATTGGCATCGGCACTTTGCAGCGAGTGTGACGTTAACGAAGGCACCAGAATCTGCGGTGTTTGCCAGTCAGATCCAGCAAACACACCCGCCTGTTCAATACCTTCAGCCCTGACTTCCAATGCGGCACAGCCACCCGGTTGCAGCAAAACTCGCCTGACCAGGTCCAGCACACCCAGTAGCTTGTCATATTTAGCAAACTCGGGTGCCTGCGTCAGGCGCTCAATACTGGCATCCAGCTTCTGCAGCAAGGCGACAAGTTTCGGGCTAGTCTGTTCTAATTCTTCAATACCCTGACTCACATGTTCACCCTTTTATGACTACCAATCCAACATCAGACATAAAAATCCAGCTCTTCCTGATGCTTAAGTAAACGTTTCATTTCATCCGCTTCAGATCCAACAAAATACACTAACCCCCAATGGGTGCCAAAAGCCGTACGCTTGGTCACGGTTTCCTGGGCTGGCGTGGTTAATTCATGCGACTCAAAATAGGGGTGATCCTCGGTTTCTTCAGGAATTTCAAGACGGCTGACAACCCGACGGCGAGGGTAAACACCAAAGCAACCGGCAAACCCCTTGGCATCGACCACTTCCTTAGGAAAGAACTCACGAATTTCGTCTTCGGTGGTTTTCGGATCAAACACCAGCATACTGGCTTGATAGGCATTAAAGCCATACACCCGCTCCAGCAGTTCAAACACTTTAAAGCCTGGCGGACGATAAGCCACTTCACCAAAATACATTTCACCATCACTAGTAACAAAGTACTCGGGGTGAATCAAACCGAATTCGATATCAAAGGTTTTAACCAGCTTTTCGATCTGCTGTTTAATTTGATCGCGGTATTTTTCCAGCTCCGGTGAAGCGGGTACAAACACGGAATAACCCAGCGTGACATACTCGGAAATATTTAAAAAACAAATTTTGCCATTATGAATCCAGGCCTCAACGGCAAATTCCCAACCATCCAAATGGGACTCCATCAACGCTGGAAACTCATCATCCGGAATCGCATCAACATCATCCGGTGTGCGCACCACGCGATGCCCCAGGCAACCGGCCTTATCAAAGGCTTTAAAGTGAATCGGATCATTCGGATCACCATCAAGCTTCAGCAATGTCTGATTGACACGGCGCAGAAAACGCACTACATCTTCACGGTCATGCGCTTCTTCAAAAATACCAACACGAATACCACCCAGTTGAGCGCGTCGTTTCATCAATGACTTATCACGCATCAACATGGCCTGACCTAACAAGCGGGGATTATTCAGCAGTACTGAGTTGATTGCACCGGCCCACTCCACCGTTTCTTCAAAAATGGGAATGGCAACATCGACTCCCATTTCCTGAAGAGTTTCAGCAATTTCCATCGAACGATCATTCAGGCGTTCAAAATTCCAGGCGACATAGGGTATATTGTGTTGTGTGCAGTACTCTTCAGCCCAATCAGGGGCCACGACCACATAGCGGCGGTCAAAGTTCTCAGCCGCTTCCACAGCGCTCAGGCTCCAGCCAAGCAGGGCTATATAGCCTTTATCCAAATTTTTTTGCATCAATGTTCTCCTGTAGCCTGAAAATTCAAATAACTCCTATCAAGTATTTTTATACGAGCCAATAAACTTCATTAATTAAAGATAGCCTTTAGACCCTAACAAGTTTGCCCCCCTGACTGTCAAGGTAAAGTTATTCTTATTCAGGAACCGCTGTCAGATTACAGCCATGCACTACACGGTGCACAAAGCGAAGCTTTTCAATGGTGGCCGGGGCCAGCACAAAGGGATAGGCATGATCATGGCCGATGCTGCGATTCAGGCTGTTCATCACAAATGTCAGCGGTAACCAATGCTCAATCAGGGTATCAAACGCCCCTTCGTGATAGGGATTAAAATCATGACTGACTTTCATCGAATGCTGACTGCCGACACGCGGGTGTATCTGCAAGCCATATTCATAAGCCGTTTCCAGGGTATCGACAATATGCAGATAATGCGCCCAGGTTTCAGCCCAGTCTTCCCAAGGGTGTGAACTGGCATAAGCACTGACAAAACGTGACGGCCAGTCTGCCGGGGCACCAAAGCGATAGTGTCTGTCCAGTGCCTGGGTATAGTTGAGGGTATCATCGCCAAACAGGTGACGAAATGGATGTAACCACTGGCTATCTTTCACTAGCCGGTCCCAATAATAATGCCCGGATTCATGCCGAAAATGGCCCAGTATGGTGCGGTACGGCTCATCCATTTGTTCCCGCATCTGTTCTCGCTTTGCCGGATCTGCTTCAGCAATATTAAGCGTGATCAATCCCCGGTTATGCCCGGTTATGACGTTAGAGCGCTCACTGAAACTGGGATGAGGGTCTGCCAGAAACTCAAATGCCATGCCACGATAATGGTGCTTAAGGGACATTAACGGTAAATTGAGTTGCAGCAATGAATACACTAAACGGCGCTTTTCCGTTTCCATAATGCGCCAGAGTTCGGTATTACCTGGAACGGATAGGTCTGGAATAGTTTGATTCAAGTCACAAGCACGGCAGAAATGCTGCTCACTTTCAGCTTCCAGCATCCAGTTACATACCCCTGCACCGGTATAATTGTTGCACATACGGTAAAGCCGCGTATCACCTACCGGCTGCCAAAGTCCATCACCCGCGGGAACTATGGCACTTAAGCGCTGGGTATCCTGCAAAAACCCCAGGGTGGCTCCACATTGTGTGCAGCACACATTGTTAAAGTAGATCAGATTACCACAAGCCGTACAGGTAAAGAGTTTCATTGGAACAGGCCTCTAAATTTTGCCGTACAGCAAAAGCCAAAACTTCATCCTACTAGCTTCATTCACTCGGTAACAGTTATTCAGCGCACTTAAGCCCCGATCTGAAGGAGGCCTGTCAGCTTCTGTCGCATCCACATCCAGGCGATGATGGCGGTTAATAGATTTGCCAGTACCAGCGCGCTGAACAGTCCTTCCAGTCCAAACAGCTGATTGCCTAACCAACCCAACGGCAGATACATCAGAAATAAGCGAATCAGACTGACTTTAAGCGCCAGCATCGGCTGATGCAGCGCATTAAATGCCGATGCGCTCAAGAAGGTAGTAGCCTGGAAACCAAAGCCCAACGGCACTATCAGAATCCACAAGCGGATAAGCCGGATCACTTCAGCATCATCACTGAACAGGGCCGCCAACGGCGCCGAAAAGAGCACCAGTAACAAGTAAATCAACACCTGCCAGCCCAAGGCAAAACGTATCGCCAATGCATAGGCTTTTTTAATCCGTTGCATCTGAGCGGCGCCGAAATTCTGACTGATAAACGGTGGCAAGCTCATCGACAAGGCCAGGCACACCAGCAAAGCCAAGGACTCAAGACGACTCCCCACACCAAAAGCCGCCACAGCTTCGGCACCGTGTCGGGCAACCATAGCCGTCAGCACCGCATTGGCAACCGGCGTGGTGATATTAGACAGCGCGGCGGGCACACTGATACTGAAAAGTTCACGCCAGTAGCGCAGCAGTGTTAGCAGTGATGGAAAGCGTAAGGTCAGCATATGTCGACGGTGATGCAACAGATGCAGTGCAATCAGCGTGGTGATACTCCAGGCAATGACGCTGGCAAGTGCAGCGCCCTGTATGCCCAAGGCTGGAAACGGACCCAGACCAAAAATCAGCAAAGGGTCCAGCAACAGGTTCAACAGCGAAGCCAGCAGCATAATCATGGCTGAACCCCGTACATCACCGGTTGCACGTAAAATACTGTTACACACCATGTTCAGCACCATGAACACTGAACCGGCGAACCAGATCTGCATATAAGCTCGAATTAGGGGTAGCAGTTCAGGTTCAGCTCCCATTAGCTTGAAAACGGGGTCAATAGCAAACTGCCCGGCAAAGCCCACCAGGATCAGCAGAAACGTAGTAATAAAAAGAATCGAGGTAGCCACCTGTGCAGCTGACCCGATATCACCCTGACCGATACGCCGTGCCAGGGTTGCAGACGTTCCGATTCCCAACCCAATCGCCAGGCTGATAACCACAAAAGAAACCGGAAAGGTAAAGGCCAACGCCGCCATCGGCAGAGTACCCAATTGTCCGACAAACCAGATATCGGCCAGATTGAACAGCATGATGCTGACAATCCCGAACATCATCGGGACGGTCATCTGCACCAATACGCTGCGCATAGGTCCATTTAAAAGATCAGGGGAGCGGTTCATTAACCAGGATAACCCAACAGAAAAATACGCTATTTTAGCATTTTAAAATGGCCAATGCAGTTTGTCTGTAACCTTTAAAATGCTAATCTTGCTCTCAACCAAGGAGCGTTAGCCACTATGTTGACTGTAGGATTAACTGGCGGAATCGGCAGCGGCAAGAGCGCTGCATCCAGACTGTTTGAGCAATTGGGAGTCGCCGTTATCGATGCTGATCAGGTGGCCCGGGATGTCGTCGAACCGGGTGAACCGGCACTCGTAGCAATTCAAACCGAATTCGGTGCTGAGGCACTGGATGATGCCGGTCAGTTGAATCGACGCTGGTTGCGTCAGCAGGTGTTTGATCATCCAGACAAACGTCGCTGGCTCGAAGCGCTGCTACACCCACTAATACGACGGCAAATCCTTAACTGGCTGGCATCTCACCAGCAGGATGATTATGTTATTTTATCCTCTCCCCTGCTGCTGGAAACCGATCAACATCAGCTAACACAAGCGGTGGTTGTGGTTGATTTGCCTGAAGATATTCAGCTAGAACGCAGTTGCCAACGCGATGGCATGACAGCCGCCGCCGCAAGTAAAATCATCGCCGCTCAAATGCCACGGCAGCAACGGGTGGAAAGCGCCGACTTTATTCTGGATAATAGCGGTAACCTGGCCAGCCTTGAAGCACAGGTGGCCCTGCTTCACCAACAGCTTAAATCCAGGGCTATTAATAAAAGCACATGAAGTACATGGAATATTATGACAAAACGTGAAGTACCCTGCCCACAATGTGGCAAACCTTCGCTTTATGCAGCGGAGAATCTTTCGCGCCCCTTTTGCAGTGAACGTTGTCGTTTAATCGATCTGGGTGAATGGGCCAGTGGAAGTTACCAGATACCGGTAGAACCCAGTCTGGATGACTTTTCATCGGCCGATATTGAACACCCGCCACTTCTACGTCATTAAATACTAGCCACAAGGAAGCCAAGGATGTTAAGTAAAGTTGTTATCCCCGTAGCCGGACTCGGGACCCGAGTTCTACCTGCCAGTAAAGCCGTACCCAAAGAAATGCTGACCGTGGTTGATAAACCGGTGATTCAGCATGTTGTCGAAGAAGCCATTGCCGCCGGCTTTACCGAGATCATTCTGGTAACTCGCAGCGGTAAACAAGCTATTGAAGATCATTTTGATCATCACTATGAGTTGGAAGCCGAACTAAGTCGTAAGGGCAAAACAGCGTTACTGGAAAGCATTCGTGACATTCTGCCTCCAGGTGTCGAAGTAATCAGTGTACGCCAGCCCAAAGCACTGGGACTGGGGCATGCGGTACTCTGCGCCGCGCCAGTAGTTGGCGATGATGATTTTGCGGTGATGTTACCGGATATGCTCATCGATAATGCCGGCCAGCAACGCGACATGTCCTCTATGGCAGCCGCCTGGAAAGCTTCCGGACTGGGACAGATCATGGTTGAGGGTGTGCCAGAAGATCAGGTACAGCGCTACGGTATCGTCGATTGTGCCGGAGTTTCTGTAAACCCAGGCCAAAGCGCCGATATTCGCGGTATGGTTGAAAAGCCAGATGTTGCTTCCGCCCCATCCAATCTCGCTATTGTCGGACGCTACATTCTGCCCGCACGTATTATGACCCTGCTCAAAGACACTCAGCCAGGCGCCGGTGACGAAATACAGTTAACCGATGCTCTGCAAACCCTGTTGTCGGAATCTGGCCTGCAGGCCTATTCCATGGCAGGCAAGCTGTTTGACTGTGGTAATAAGGCCGGGCTTTTACAAGCCAATGTTGCCTTCGGTCTACAACACCCTGAAACCGCTGATGCATTGCGCGCCTATATTGACACGCTCTAAATGCCAACCCGATCCCCTTACAGGGTCGGGTTCAGCTGATTGCATCCTTATGAAATGACTGATTTACTCGACCTTGTCATAATTTTATTACTGGTCGGAATTCCGCTCATTCTGTCCTTGGTCTGTTCAATTCATATTCTATTGACCAAGCGTGACAGCCGCGCCAGTATTGCCTGGATGGGATTAGTTTGGCTAGCTCCAGTATTAGGGGCATTTACCTACCTGCTGTTCGGAATCAACCGCCTGCATTCACGCGCCACTGAATGGAAAAAAAATCTGGCCGATCACCGCCGTGACAGCCTACAGCCCTTTCTACCGGATATGCTTGCGCAATGCGTACCGGAACCCATGCAAACTTTATCGCGATTGGCTGATAAGGTCTCTAACCAACCATTGCTGGCGGGCAATGCAATTACCCCCTTGTTCAATGGCGATGAAGCTTATCCACGCATGCTGGCCGCCATAGATGCAGCGGAACAGAGCATTACCCTTAGCACGTTTATTTTACGTAACGACCGACTGGGCAAACAATTTATAGATGCCTTAAGTCGTGCCGCCAAACGCCAGGTAGCCATTCGGTTGCTAGTGGATTACATGGGATTTCGCTATTCCTTCCCGACCCTAAAAAAACGCCTGCGTACCGCAGAACTGCACTATGCCGAGTTCATGCCACCCAACTGGCCACGCACTATGCCTTTTCTTAACCTGCGCAACCACCGCAAGCTACTGATTATAGATGGTCGTATTGGTTTTACCGGCGGCATGAACATCAGTGATCATCACTGTCGCAACAAGCGCCAGTGCGTTCCCATTGAAGACATTCACTTTGTGGTTGAAGGTCCAGTCGTCACTGAACTGCAAACTATTTTTACAGAAGACTGGTACTCAAGCACGGGAGAAAAGCTGGAAGGGCACCCTTGGTTCAGCCCACCCGAAACACCCGGCAGTACCCTGGCTCGCGCCATTGCTGATGGGCCGGATGACCGCTTCAATACCCTGCGACAACTGATGTTAGGTGCCATAGGATCAGCACAAACCCGGATACGCATCATGACACCCTACTTTGTTCCCGATGCCAGCCTGGAAGAAGCCCTGATTACCGCTTCACTACGGGGCATTCAAATCCAGCTGCTGTTACCCGGGCGCAACAACCTGAAACTGGTTGATTGGGCCTGCCGCCACCATCTACTGGAGCTGGTGCGCCAGGGTGTTGAAGTCAGGTTCGGACCGGAGCGTTTCATTCATTCTAAATTGTTTATGCTGGATGAAAGCTGGACATTGTTCGGTTCCGCTAATTGGGATAACCGCAGTCTGGTGCTGAATTTTGAGTGTAATGTGGAGTGTTATGATGACTGGCTGACACAGCAGTTGAATCAGCATTTTGATACCCAGTTTGCCCAAGCTATACCTGTGACACTGAGCGAACTGCAACAGCAGTCACTTCCGGTACGCTTACGAAATGCGGCAGCGGGATTGTTGTCGCCATATCTTTAAGTAAAGGGGTCAGTACCCTTTTGGTGATTCCATGCAGGATAGTGATGAGGGTTAGTGCCACGCTGGGGTGGTGGTATCGCTTTGATGTGACACGCTTTTCGTCATCCATGACCGCTCGACTGGCGCCCTGACCGCCATGGACGGCGGGAATGCCGAAAATGCAGGAGCATTTTTCGGCCATGGCGCCAGTCGGTCCCACCAAAGCGATACCACCACCCCCGCCGAAAGCCTGTACCAATCCAAATATTGGAAGGAGTGGAACAGCATGGCAAGGATTTTCCAAACACTCCGTTTTTAAGCCAACTTGATGCTGGCACCCAAGTGGTGTGGGCTGATGGGATCGGATATGGCTGACCCTGTGCGCCAGGGAAGGCGCACTGGAGCCCCCATGGATGGGTTCATGGCGTGTCAGACAGATCCGATCCCATTAGCCCTATGACCTACAGAGGTCAAATAATCCACAGAGGCCCCCATCAAGCCGAAATGAACACGATATTATGCGCTCTTGGCGATAATCTCTTTCCACTTGGCCGGGCCGGTGTTGTGAACGGATTCGCCTTTTACATCGACAGCCACGGTTACTGGCATATCCTTGACTTCAAACTCATAGATAGCTTCCATACCCAGTTCCGGGAAAGCCAGGACTTTGGCACCGACTATCGCTTTGGATACCAGGTAGGCTGCACCGCCTACGGCCATCAGATACACCGCTTTGCTATCTTTGATGGCTTCAATGGCAACTGGGCCACGCTCGGATTTACCGATCATACCTAGCAGACCAGTGGTCTCCAGTATCTGACGAGTGAACTTATCCATACGGGTTGAGGTCGTTGGACCAGCGGGGCCTACAACTTCATCACGGACCGGATCAACCGGACCGACGTAGTAGATAAAGCGCCCTTTGAGGTCAACTGGCAGGGTCTCGCCGTTGTTGAGCATTTCCACCATTTTCTTGTGGGCGGCGTCACGGCCAGTGAGCATTTTGCCATTCAGCAGAACAGTTTCACCGACCTGCCACTGAGCCACTTCTTCCGGGGTGATCTCGTCCAGATTAACACGACGGGTATTGCTGCCCACTTCAAAGGTGACTTCGGGCCAGTCTTCCAGGCTCGGTGGTGTCAACTCGGCTGGACCTGTTCCATCCAGGGTAAAATGTGCATGACGCGTAGCCGCACAGTTTGGAATCATACACACAGGCAGAGAGGCCGCATGGGTTGGGTAATCCATGATCTTGATATCCAGTACAGTCGTCAGACCACCCAGACCCTGGGCACCGATACCCAGTGCATTGACCTTATCCATAATCTCCAGGCGCAGCTCTTCAACACGGTTCTGCGGACCACGTTCACGGATTTCATGAATATCGATAGGGTCCATCAGCGACTCTTTCGCCATTACAGCCGCTTTTTCGGCCGTTCCACCGATACCTATGCCCAGCATGCCCGGCGGACACCAGCCAGCACCCATGGTGGGTACGGTTTTGACAATCCAGTCTACGATACTGTCTGACGGATTCAGCATCGCCATCTTGGATTTATTTTCAGAGCCACCGCCTTTCGCGGCGACATGTACCTCGACTTCATCTCCTTCGACTATCTCATAATGGATAACCGCCGGGGTGTTGTCTTTAGTGTTCTGACGCTTGCCCGCCGGATCAGCCAAAATGGAGGCACGTAACACATTGTCCGGATTCAGGTAAGCACGGCGGACACCTTCATTGACCATGTCAGTCACGCTCATCTGCGCATCCCACTGAACATTCATGCCGACTTTCAGGAACACAGTGACAATGCCGGTATCCTGACAGATCGGACGCTTACCTTCAGCACACATGCGTGAGTTAATCAGAATCTGTGCCATGGCATCTTTGGCCGCCGGATTTTCTTCCCGAAGATAGGCTTCATGTACCGCTTTGACAAAATCAATCGGATGATAATAGGAGATAAACTGTAGCGCATCAGCAATGCTGCTAATGAAATCATCTTGGCGAATTACGCTCATGGGAACTTCTCCGGTCAGGCATTTTTCAATTAATTGACAGGCAGATGTGCAACTGGGTCGACATCCGAAAACGGGCATTATACCTAAAACCTGACGTTATTCCCGTCAGGTTTTAGTCGTAGTGCTACTGGTCGTGAAAAGAGGACACTCAGCTAAGCTTAAACTGCTGAACGTGTTGTTGCAGGCTGGCTGACAGACGCGCCAGTTCCTGACTGGCTGAGGTCACCTGATTCGCCGCTGTTGCAGTTTCATCAATCGCCTGGGTGATGTTAGTAATATTCTGATTGATCTCTTCAGCTACCGAGGATTGTTCTTCAGCCGCTGTAGCGATCTGCGCATTCATATCATTAATCGCGGTCACAGACGCATTGATGGCGTTGAGTGCTTCTCCGGCATTGTTCGCCTGTTTCACGGTTTGCATGCTTTGCTGCTTGCCCTGCTGCATCTGTTTAGCAGCCTGAGCAGAACCTTCCTGCACCCGGTTGATGCGCGCCTGAATATCACCGGTTGACGCCTGGGTGCGACTGGCCAGTGAACGAACTTCATCAGCCACCACGGCAAAGCCACGACCTTGATCTCCGGCACGGGCCGCTTCAATCGCTGCATTTAGAGCCAGCAAGTTAGTTTGTTCAGCAATTTCCTGAATCACATTCAACACCGAGCCAATCTCATCACTGTCTTTAACCAGTTGAGTCATGCTATTGGCTGATTTTTCAATTTCGGCGGCCAATTGATTAATCACCTGGACCACCTGCGTCACCACCTCCATGCCATTTTTGGTTTCAGCATGTGCTGACTGCGCTGCGCTGGAAGCTGAAGAGGCATTTTTGGCAACATCCATCACCGTGGCTGCCATCTCATTCATCGCAGTGGCAACCTGAGTAATCTCCATCTGCTGTAGCTGCACCTGGGTATTGGTCTGGCTACTGGAAGCAGACAGCTCTTCTGCCGCCGCAGACACCTGCACTGAAGCATCAGAGATTTGTTTCATTAGACTCTTCAGTGTATTAACCATATCGTTAAATGAGGCTAACAAGCTGTCTTTACCAGCAGAAGAGGCGTCGATTTTCACTGTCAGATCACCATCAGCGACCTGACGCACCACCTGTTGCACATAAGCTGGCTCACCACCCAGCTGTCCCATGACCCGACGGGTGATCAGAATACCCGCGGCCAGTGCAACGAGAAAACCGACAACTACAACAGTTATCGTAATCACCATATTCAACTCGGCTTCAGCAATCGCGTCAATAACAGTATCTTCTGAAATCTGTAAATTACGATTAATTAACTCTTCCAGTTGCTGGTTCATGGTCGTTGATATAGGAATTAAGGCTTCATAAAGTCGTTCAAACTCGGCATAAGCCTGCTGATAGGCATCGGCAGATCCTGCCTGACTCATACGTAGTACGGCGGCATCCATCCGCATCGCAGCTTCACGCCAGTTACGTATCGCACTGAGCAGGCGCTGATACATCGCTTCACCCTGCTGAGTCCTGGGGATAGCATCGTAGTCCGCCATAACCTCATCCAAATACTTCCATGATGCATCGCGCTGATTCAATAGATCAGTTAACTCTCGCCCGGCATTTACCGTCCATTCATTCTGCAACATCATACTCAGCGTTTGAGATCGCGTTTCAATGCGCTTTTCGTTTATATCTCCAAGCATGTGCACTGCAGGCAAACGCACTTCACCCAGGTTAACCACATCAGCCTTCATACGAGAAGCCGCAATGATGCTGAGCAAACCCACCAGCAGAAGAATCACCGCAACTACAGAAAAACCCGCCGTCAGCAACACACTTAATTTCATATTTCGCATAAGACTCTCTCTTTAAGGGTATTCACTTATATAATATTAAAGAAATCATCATAGTAATAGATTATTAGCAATAACAAGTAACTACCCTAATTAAATAAGCTCTACTGGAACAACAGCACGCTAAAAAACAAGCTAGAAAACCAGTTATTGCCAGTGCTTTACGTTGCATCACTGGGCTGAGAAGGTCCACCGCGCTGCTACTTAGGATAAAAGAGAACCTGTGTCTTAACTTCCAAAGGAAAACCCTCTAATTGCAGATCAATCCGCTGCTGTAAACCTTCCATCTGCTGCACACGTTCAATGCCGATGGTGACTTCCAGAAGCAAATAACTGCCCACTTTGGCCATTTTACATTGTGATGGTTGAATACCGATCACTGACAAGGTGCGGTAAACACTTTTCCGCACATCAGGCTTAGGCGAAATCATCATAATTTCTCGCATCCCCTGCAACATCATGCGCACAGGTACTGCCATAATGTACACAGATGCCAACACCACCAGCAGAGGGTCCACATACACAGCCCAGTGCGCATAGACTGTCTGGGAAAGGCCCCAGACGATCATGAAGCCCAGCAGCACCGCTGCACTGAGCAGACTGTCCATACACCACTGTTTTGCCTCTGCGTCTACCAGTGCAGACTGATGAATGAGATTACAGCGCTTCAGATAGCGCCAGGTATACACACAGCCAATCACGCTGAAAAAGGCAAAACCTATTGCCATATCAGTCATTATCTCTCGCCCTCCGGTCATCAGCGCATTAAGGGCACTGACCAGCGAAACCAGACACACCAGCAGGATGATGAAGCCTTTAATGGCGATTACCAAAGGTTCAGCGAGAATCCGGCCAAAATTGAAGCGGTTACTTGCCGGCGACTCTGCCCAGCACAATGCCTTTACCGATAGCATGGATAAAACCAGACTGACAGATGAATAAGCACCATCAAACAGAATTGCCAAGGAATCAGTCCACAGCCCCCAAATGACGCCTGTGAGTGCAAAAAAACCTGAGACACATGCCGAAAAAATCAGCGTTGACCTTTCACGGCCAACTTTAAGGAAAAGCATCACAACCTCATCATCTACGCCATATTGCATGGCATTTTTACTGTTAATTAATGGTAAAAGCTGATTTTATCCGTTAACTTAGCGATGAATGAGTCGCTTAGCGACCAAAAAACCGTCTCTTGAGAATCTACTTTACGAGCACCAAATCACCATGAGGCCCATACAAGCTGAAGCGTTTCTGGCGGTACTGGAATCAGGATCAATTATTGATGCAGCACGCAGGCTAAATCGCAGTCGCACAACGATCAGCGCTGCCATCAGCGCCTTAGAAGATGATTTGAATGCTGAGTTGTTTGAACGCTCAGGTAAATCAGTGCACCCGACTGATCTAGCCTGGTCCATTCAACCTGACTGTATGCGCTTTCTGCACACCTATCGCCAAATCCTGGCGCGCTGCGAACTGGAGAGAGGGGGGATTGAAACCACCTTGAGACTGGCCCGTGATGACTCTTTACCTGAAGCCTTCTGGCTTGAGGCGATGCGCTCACTGAAACAGCGCTTCCCTCTGACGGGGATTTCAGTATATCTGGCACCACCTCAGGAACTACCCGCCCTGGTGTCCTCGCAAACTGTGGATATTGCCTATGGTCTGGATCTAAACAAACACACTGATAACCGCATCGCGGTTGCATCTCTGGCAGGTCTAAGGTTGATCATGGTTGCCAGCACCCAACACCCTTTATCTCGTCTACCAGAAGTAACACCTGAAGATCTCGTCACACAAACCCAGGTAACCTTGGCGTTTGTGGATGCCGATGAACAGCTGGTTCCCGATATACTCAACAGCAGTAACTATCTGGCCCTGACACAGTATGAACTGATTCGGGACGCGGTCATGGAAAATGCCGGCTGGGCCTGGTTACCTCAACCTCTGGTTGATCCAGCGGTGCAGAGTGGACAGCTTAAAGTACTTAAAACAGCCAACACCTTGCTTTGGAAAGAATTTTGCGGCTTTCACTTCAGCACAGAATGCAAGGGACAGGTGACCCTGAGACTAGAGGAAATACTGGCAAATTATCTGACACGCTTTAGCTGAGAGTGCACTATTAAGTACAGCCAAGTAACTGATAGACCTATGCCAGCAACAGAAAACAGTAAATACTGCCAAATCCCAACAACAGCAGGGCTGTTGCCGGAGTCAATGCAACGCGCTCATTGGCAGGTGCATGCAGCAATCGACAGGGTTTAGGTAGTAATAACAACACCGCTGCCAAGGGCCAGATCAGGTTCATATAACCTACCCACCTAAGGGCCAGCGTCATCAACAGCGCGGCCACAAGCAAGAACCAATAAAGCCGAACCGCCTGAGGGTAACCCAAACGTACAGCAAGTGTACCCAACCCATCGGCACGATCACTTTCATAATCACGCAGCTCATTACTAAGCAATAATAGCGCTACCAGGCAACTCAGTGGCAAGGATAACCAGACAATACGCAGATCAAAGGGTGCACCTGCGGCCAGATAGCTGCCAGTAATCATCAGCACACCCATTAACCAGAACACCATAACTACACCCAATCCACGGTTTTTATAGTGTATGGGCGCTAAGGTATACCCCAATGCACCGAGCAGACCGACCAGACTGATCCATAACAGTGACAGCCCCGTCACAGACACCAGAAAAAGCCCGATCAGTGCTGCCAGCAGGAAACATGCAAGCCCCAGGCGAAAGTTGTTATGGATGCGCAGGCAAGCCAATTGCACCTCGGTGTTCTGATGAGCAGGCAGCAGTTTCAGGTCAGCATAGTCATTGATAAGATTCACACCAGCCTGCAGCAACACACCGGCCAGCAGTATCAGCAGCACATTCAGCGGTAACCAGTAGCCTTCAGCATAAGCCGCCGCTATGCCAACCAGGCAAGCCGTCACTGCCACCGGAAACGAGAAAGGTCGCAATGCACGATGAAAGTGGTACTTGCTTAAATCAGTACTCATGAAGTCAGACTAATTACGCACCGGTGCATTAGGGAGGTCTCGCATCAGCAAGGCATAGGTCATGTCGGTATCAAAATCGAGGGGAATGCTGACTTTGTGACCCGAACCGGGAGCCGCATCCACTGGAGTACCGCGCTTGTCGAGCAACTCACTCAAGCGAAAGCGTTTGTTACCGGCGGGTGTCATCAGTTCCAGGGTATCACCGGTTTCGAAGCGGTTTTTAACATCAATCTGCAACAGACCTTTGTCCACATCATGACTGAGCACTTCGCCGACAAATTGCTGATGCACACCCACCGAATTACCGGTTTCATAATTCTGGTATTGATCATGCACATGGCGACGGTAGAAACCTTCGGTGTAGCCACGATTGGCCAGATTTTCCAGCACATCCATGAGTTCCATATCAAACGGCTTGCCAACCACGGCATCATCGATGGCTTTACGGTAGGCCTGGGCGGTTCGGGCAACATAGTAATGTGATTTGGTACGCCCTTCAATTTTCAATGAATCCACGCCCATCGCGGCCAGCCGGTGCACATGCTGAATGGCACGCAGGTCTTTGGAGTTCATGATGTAGGTACCGTGCTCATCTTCAAAGGCAGGCATATAATCGTCCGGGCGCGACGCTTCCTGCAACAGCACAATCTTGTCTGTTGGCTGACCCTCACCCAGGGTCGGCTCAAAGGTCTGTACCGGCACTATATCACCGGAATCATCCTGTTTGGCTTCGTGAGCATCATACTTCCAGCGACAGGCATTGGTGCAGGTGCCCTGGTTAGGGTCGCGATGATTGATGTAACCGGATAACAGACAACGGCCTGAATAGGCAATGCAGAGTGAACCGTGCACAAAGACTTCGATTTCCATCTCCGGACAGCGCTGGCGTATCTCTTCTACTTCATCCAAGGATAATTCGCGCGACAAAATCACCCGCTCAATACCCGCCTGATGCCAGAACTTCACACTGGCCCAGTTCATGGTATTAGCCTGAACAGACAAGTGAATGGGCAGATCCGGGAAGCGCTCCTTGACCAGCATGATCAAACCGGGATCCGACATAATCAGTGCGTCCGGCCCCATTTCGATCACCGGGACTATGTCATCCATATAGGTTTTTAGCTTAGCGTTGTGCGGCAGAATATTACTGGCGACAAAGAATTTCTTGCCGCGCTGATGCGCATAAGCTATACCTTCGGCTAGGTGATTGTAATTGAAATCATTATTACGCACCCGCAGACTGTAGCGAGGCTGCCCCGCATAGACCGCATCGGCCCCGTAGGCAAAGGCATATTTCATGTTTTTCAACGTCCCGGCCGGGGACAGTAATTCTGGTTGTCGCATGATCACTCTACTCTGAAATTAAGCGCGCTATTGTGCCGATTTCAGCCCACAAAGGCAATTCAACGGTCCATTCGGGACTCAGTTCGACTGCAGCTGCAAACGGTTGAGCTGTTCACGCAACTGCAACAAATCACGGTTTATTAATTGCCGCGCATTGTTAATCGCACGAATATCTTCACGCAACTCAGACATACCGATCTCCATCACAGCCATATATTCAGGACGTGCCGCTTGCTCGGCGACCAACTCAGCTTCAAGTGCAGAAAACTGACGCTTGATATCACCTTCCAGCGACTGATATTGCTGTTTCGATGAAGCTAGCTGTGTCTTAAATTCACTCAATTGTGTTGCTGATTGCTGCTGTTGCTCAGTCAAGGTTGAAACCTGGCTGACCAGGTGCTGTAATTGTTCACTGCGCTCATCGTTTGTCGCACCACCTGAGCCGACAAGATCAGATAACTGTGCTACCTGTTGCTGCAGAGCCGTTATTTCACCTTGCAGACGCTCAAGTTCGACCAGCGGCTCACTCAGCTCTGCCACATTATTTGACAGGTTTTGCAGTTGCTCCAGGCTTTGTTGCTGCTGCTTCTCTAACTGCTCACGCTGAGAAATTTCCTGCTCTACACGCTGTAGCAACTCCTCCCATTGCGACTGTGAAGTCTCACGATCGGCGGCTTGTACCTCCTGCAATGCAGTCAATTGCTCTTGCAACGTATCGCCGGAGCGCTCCAGGGTATCCTGGTTGATGGATAGGCGGGATTCCAGCACACTCAAGCGCTGCTGATATTCATCCAACACCTGGCGTTGCTCAAGCAGCAACCATCCCAACCCACCCAAGGCCAGCACCAGAATCAATAACACCAGATTCAATAGCAAGCCACTGCCGCGTCGCGATTGCTGTGGATGGTGTGGCTCCGGCTCATCGTCAAGCGGTGCTATTGGGTTTCGAACACTTTCCCGGATGCTTTCCGGATTAAATCGTGGTTCCAGTTTATCGCTCATGGTTCACTAGGTCCGCACCTGTTTGTTCAAACTTAATCACATTCATCAGGGTTATATAACACAAAAACCCCGTTGTCTGTCAGCTTACCTCAGGTAATTGCTGACAGACAACGGGGTTTGGATCAGTCAGTGACTGGCCAGAGAGTGATTAGATCACATCATTCCGCCCATACCACCCATACCACCCATGCCGCCCATATCAGGCATAGCAGGCTTGTCTTCCGGCAAATCAGCAATCATGGCTTCAGTGGTAATCATCATGCCAGCAATGGATGCCGCCGCCTGCAATGCTGCACGGGTCACTTTAGCTGGATCGATAATACCCATTTCCATCATATCGCCGTACTGGTCATTGGCGGCATTAAAGCCGAACGAACCCTTACCTTCGCGAATTTTGGAAACCACAACAGAACCTTCACCACCAGCGTTGGCAACAATCTGACGCAACGGTGCTTCGAGAGCGCGGAAGGCCAACTCGATACCGATATTCTGATCGTGGTTATCACCCAGCAGTTTACCGACGTTATCCAGTGCACGAATCAACGCAACACCACCGCCAGGAACCACACCTTCTTCAACGGCTGCACGGGTTGCATGCAGGGCGTCGTCAACGCGGGCTTTTTTCTCTTTCATTTCAACTTCAGTACCGCCACCGACTTTGATGACAGCAACGCCACCGGCCAGTTTAGCCACGCGCTCCTGCAGTTTTTCACGATCATAATCAGAAGAGGTATCTTCGATCTGCACACGTACCTGCTGAACACGCGCTTCGATATCGGCCTGCGAACCGGCACCATCAACAATAGTGGTGTTCTCTTTAGTGATATTGACACGCTTAGCCTGACCCAGGTGTTCCAGACCCGCCTGCTCCAGGTTCAGACCCACTTCTTCAGAGATAACCTGACCACCGGTCAGAACAGCGATATCCTGCAGCATGGCTTTGCGACGATCACCGAAACCAGGTGCTTTAACCGCGGCGACTTTAACGATGCCACGCATGTTGTTAACAACCAGTGTCGCCAGGGCTTCGCCTTCAACGTCTTCAGAGATGATCAGCAGCGGACGGGAAGACTTGGCAACCTGCTCCAGTACTGGCAGTAACTCACGGATATTGGAGATTTTCTTGTCAACCAGCAGGATGTAAGGATCTTCCAGTTCAGCTGACATGTTTTCCTGATTATTGATGAAGTAAGGAGACAGGTAGCCACGATCAAACTGCATACCTTCAACCACATCCAGTTCGTTGTCGAAACCGGAACCTTCTTCAACCGTGATAACGCCTTCCTGACCGACTTTTTCCATCGCTTCAGCGATGATACGACCGATTTCGGAATCAGAGTTGGCAGAAATCGTACCAACCTGAGCAATCGCTTTGTAGTCAGTACAAGGTACAGACATCTTAGCCAGCTCAGCCACAACAGCCGCTGCGGCTTTATCGATACCACGTTTCAGGTCCATCGGATTCATGCCAGCCGCAACAGATTTCAGGCCTTCATTAACGATTGCCTGAGCCAGGACAGTAGCCGTAGTAGTACCGTCACCCGCTACATCATTAGCCTTGGAAGCGACTTCCTTGACCATCTGTGCGCCCATATTTTCGAACTTGTCTTTTAGTTCGATTTCTTTGGCAACAGATACACCATCTTTGGTGATGACCGGTGAGCCGAAAGATCTTTCCAACACCACATTACGGCCTTTCGGGCCCAGGGTTGTCTTTACGGCATCAGCCAGAATATTAACCCCTTCCAGCATGCGCTGACGGGCATCATTACCAAAACGTACGTCTTTAGCAGCCATTCTTAATAATCCTGTTCAATAATTCTGTTTAAAGTAAAAATAATTGGTATTAAAGATGCTGAAATCAGTCTTCAATCACCGCAAAAATTTCGCTTTCCTGCATGATCATCAGATCTTCGCCGTCGACTTTAACGACGTTAGAACCGGCATACTGACCAAACAGCACTTTGTCACCCACTTTGACAGATGGCGCCTGAACATCACCATTATTCAGGGTGCGACCTGGACCGACAGCTAATACTTCGCCACGGTTAGGTTTTTCAGCAGCGGAACCCGGCAGAACGATACCGCCTGCAGTGGTTTTTTCCTCTTCGCTGCGACGTATAACGACACGATCATGAAGTGGACGAATGTTCATCTGGTTTTTCTCCTGGTATGTAGGAACAGATTTAATATTGTTGATTTTTTAATTGTCAGCGTCTGACATTGTCCTGTTGAAGGATGACAGTTAGTTAAGGCCAACCTTGGTCAAATTCAACAGGGAGTCTGAAAAAAATTTCAGTGAGCCAGGGCGCTGAACCCTGACGCATATGTGGGGTGGGCAAAGAGGGATTTCAATATCAACACTGAAAAAAATTTCAGTCCTTACGGGTGTACTCACCGTCAATAATATCACCGGAGCGAGGTGTCGACTCAGAGCGGCCTGGCGTACCATCAAACGGTGGGGAGTGAGGTGCCTGGGTTGAGGTGGCCTGCATAGATGTCACAACCGTCATACGCTGACTCAAAAAGTGTACCAACGCCTTGCGGGTGTATGGGATCAGACAACAAAAGCCTACCACATCGGTTACGAAACCCGGTGTCACCAGCAAGGCGCCGCCTACGGCAAGCACAATACCTTCGCCCATTTCCTGACCCGGTATTTCACCCTGATCCATGCGCTGACGAGCGCGCATCAGGGTGCCAAGACTTTGTATACGCAACATGTTCACGCCAATAAAAGCTGATAACACTACCAGCCCGACGGTGTACCAGACGCCGATCAGTTGCCCGACATTAATCAGCAGGGTAATTTCAATGATTGGAACAATAATAAACAGTAAAAAGATAACCCGCATAAAGATCCTCGCTTGCTAACCGATCATGTGATCATATTCAATCAAAGGGTGCAAGCGAAACACCTTCACAGACAAGGATCTCTTCACAAGCACCATGCTGAGATTCATGGCTATTGGCCTTGGGCTAGTGGGGTCCCATCAGCCCTATCAACCCATGTGCCAGATTTAAGTTGGTTTGGCAGAGGAATATGGGCGGGGTGGTGGTAGCACTTGGAGGTGACCGTCAGCCGCCAGGGAAGGCGGCTGTCGAGCGGCCACGGATGGCGAAAAGCGCGTCACATCAAAGCGATACCACCACCGCAGCGAGGCACTGCAAAAAAGGGCACTGAAAAAGGGTACAGCCCTTTTACTGCTATAAGGGTTTTTACTTATTACCCATAACCTACTAATATACTCCACTTATAACTGAATAATTGTTGCACTGCAGCATGATGCGGCGCACAATATGTAAGTGATATTAATCAATCAATAAGGATTAAACTATGGATCTGAAAGACAAAGTAGTCGTCGTAACTGGCGGTGGACGTGGCCTGGGTCGTGCGATGGCACTGGAACTGGCTGCCAAGGGTGCCAAACTGGCACTGGCCGACCTGAACCAGCAAGATCTTGATGACACCATTGCGCAGTGCAAGGAAAAGGGCTCAGAAGCTCGCGGCTACATTTGCAATGTTTCGGTCGAAGCCGATGTTGAAAAGCTATTTACTGATATTGTAACTGACTTTGGTGCTGTACACGGTCTGGTTAACAATGCTGGTATTACCCGTGACGGCTTGTTTATCAAAGTTAAAGATGGTGCTGTCGTCAGCAAAATGAGTATGGACCAGTGGAACCTGGTTATGGACGTCAACCTGACAGGTACCTTCCTGTGTGGTCGTGAAGCCGCCATCAAAATGATTGAACTGGGCATTCAGGGCTGCATCATCAATATTTCATCTGTTTCCCGTTCAGGCAACATGGGCCAGACTAACTACACAGCCACAAAAGCCGGTGTGCAGGCCATGGCCGTTACCTGGTCTAAAGAACTGTCTCGCTACGGTATTCGCGCGGCATCCATTGCACCGGGTTATATCGGTACTGAAATGGTCATGAGCATGAAACCTGAAGCGCTGGAAAAAATTGCAGCGGGCATTCCTGCCAAGCGTCTGGGTAAACCAGAAGAGATTGCTTCAACAGTAAGCTTCATTCTGGAAAACGACTATGTCAACGGTCGTTGCTTTGAAGTAGACGGCGGCCTGCGTATCTAACGCCGCGCCTGAGAAAAGGCTGCTGCCGATATGCTGGTGCAGCCTTCACTTTATTCTCTAATCGTCAATCGCGGAAGTTGTTGAACTGCAACGGCAGCTCCACATCGGATTCACGCAGCAATGCCATCGCTTCCTGCAGATCATCACGCTTCTTACCTGTCACCCGCACCTTCTCACCCTGAATCTGACTTTGTACTTTCATTTTACTGTCTTTGATCAACTTGGTGATTTTTTTACACTGCACCTGATCCAACCCCTGACGCAAAATAACTGTCTGTTTGGCCTTCACGCCACTGAGATCCGGATCTTTAACCTCCATACAGCGTATATCAATTTTGCGAGCGGTTAACTTCGCACGCAACACTTCCAGCATCTGCTGCAACTGAAAATCCACCTCAGCAACCAGCGTTACGGTTTCGTCCTGCAGCTCAAATTCAGCTTTAACACCTTTAAAGTCATAGCGACTTGTCAGTTCCCGGTTAGCTTGATCCACGGCATTGGTCACTTCGTGCGAATCCAGTTCGGAAACTATGTCAAATGAAGGCATACTATACTCCTGTCAGTATTGAGCGGGTGATCAACACACCCGCCTCAGGTAAACGGAAATTAATTATGAAATGGCATATTCTCGGCGCGGGCGCTATGGGCAACCTGTTCGCGACCCGGCTGTTGCAAGCCGGTCAGGACGTCAGCCTTATTCTGCGCCTGCCAAAACCTGACGACTATTATCAACTGCATTGCCTGGAGGGTAAAGCCAGACGCACTTATAGCCTGCCAATACAGCCAGCGTCAGCAACCGAAACCATCTCCCAATTGCTGATTACCACCAAGGCTTATGACACAGAAATGGCACTCGCTTCAGTAGCTGGCCGACTTACGCCAAACGCCACGATCCTGCTACTACAAAATGGCATGGGACAGCACGACCGCATTCAACAGCACTACCCCTCAGTCAATCTCTGGGCTGGAGTCACCACCGCAGGGGCCTGGCGCCCCAATCCGGCTGAGCTTATCTGTGTTGCCGCCGGAGAAACCCAGATCGGCCCGTTAAATACACCAGCAACAGAACTTCCAGTCGGCTGGGCCGCACAAATTCCTACACCCACCTATATGCACACTATTCAAACAGCCCTCTGGCGCAAACTGGCGATCAATTGTGCTATCAATCCATTGACCGCCTTGCATGGCTGCCACAATGGTGCTCTGATCGAAATCCCCGAGCTTTATCAGCAGATGCAGCAAATTTGTACAGAGATCGACACCCTGACCCGCGCCCTCGGCATGACACTGTTTGCAACCGACTTGATTGATCAAGCAGCCAACGTAGCGCAAGCTACGGCGGGTAATCGCTCCTCCATGCTAGAAGATGTTACGCATGGACGATCCACAGAAATCGAGTTCATCACCGGTTACGTCTGTCAGCAGGCCGACCAGCTAGGCATCGACCTGCCCTGTAATAAGGCCTTACTGTCACAGGTGCGCGCCTTATCTGCAACCTAGCCCTACTTGGCTGAAAAAGGTCGATTCAACTTGGCAGTCAGCATGTTAAACTTTGATGAAAGCGTCGGTGATATCCAACCGAACAAAGATCAGGACAGCACCATGACCGAAACCTATACAGAGATCGACTATCCTTACGACAAAAAAATGAAACGTAAGGTATACGAAGAAGAAAAACGTGCGCTGCAGATTGAACTGTTAAAAGTACAAAGCTGGATGCGTGAAACCGGACAACGCATCGTGATTATCTTTGAAGGGCGTGATGCGGCGGGTAAGGGTGGCACTATAAAACGCTTCATGGAACATCTTAATCCACGCCATGCGCGGGTTATCGCCCTGGAAAAACCCTCTGATGTTGAACGCGGACAGTGGTATTTTCAGCGCTATGTCAAACAACTGCCGACTAGCGGCGAGATGGCGTTATTCGACCGTTCCTGGTACAACCGCGCCGGTGTCGAGCGGGTCATGGGGTTCTGCTCACCGTCAGAATACCTGGAATTCATGCGTGAGACACCCGAGTTAGAAAAAATGTTTGTGCGTAGCGGCATTCGCTTGTTCAAATTGTGGTTTGAAGTCAGCCGTGATGAACAGTTCGAGCGCTTCCAGTCCCGACGTCTGGATCCAGTGAAACAGTGGAAATTATCGCCGATCGATATGGCGTCACTGGATAAATGGGATGCCTACACTGATGCCAAAAATGCCATGTTCCGCCATACTGATACACCCGAAGCGCCCTGGACGGTGATTCTGTCGGATGACAAGAAACGTGCCCGACTCAATGCCATGCGCCATATTCTCAGTCAGTTGCCCTACCCGGACAAAGACCCGGAAACCGATATTATCCCTGACCCGAATATCTGTATTCCGGCGCGTAAGCTGACCCGCGGATAAGTTTACTGATGGGAGTTCCGGACAGCATAGCTTTTACTGATGAATTCCGGCTCCTCGACTCCACGGCGCTGATTAATCACCTGCGTCAGCACAAAGCTGAAATTACACAGCATATTAAGCAGCCTCGGCAGCACTTCAGGCACCCTGATACCTTCTGCATCAACCCGCACTAATGCGCGAATAGCTTTCTTGCTGGCTGAGCGGGCCTGATGCAGCTGTGGTACCGGCACATCCCCGCGCGGTAGCACAAATCCGCTGTTACGCCCGGCCACTTCCGTGCGGTAATGATTCAGCCGCTCCTCAAGCCAGAGCAGATCCGCTTCATCAACAGCCAGACGACCACGAATAGAGCCATTAGCATGAAAGGCCAGCGGCTGAAGCCGCTCCAGATCAGTAGCGATATCGTCCATCTCCGGTCCCAGGGCGGACAGGGCCATCCCCAGCAAGGCACACAGCTCATCGGTGATGACTTCATAATCACACAGACACGAAGACTCCTGTATGAACGGGTAACAGACTTCATCCGGATTTTTACTTTTTTTCAGCGACATCACAGCTATCCGATCACAGAAATAATGGGAGGATGGGCCTGCAAATCAACACAAGCCTCTACCTGGTATACTGCACGTAGATTATCTACCGTTAACACCTCGGCCGGAGTGCCCTGCGCATATACCTGCCCTCGATGTAGCAGACACAGGCGATCACAGTAACGCGCCGCTTGTGCCAAATCATGCAGTGACACGATCACGCCATGGTGTCGTTGGGCATAGTGGCGTAGCAACTCCAGTACTCGACACTGATAATACAGATCCAGACTGGCCAGTGGTTCATCTGCCAACAATAGCTGCGGCTCCCCTGCCAGCACTCTGGCCAGCCAGACCCTGGCTTGCTCACCACCCGACAATTTATCTACCGGTTGGTCCAGCCACTGAGTCACACCGGTTTGATGCGCCACCCGTTCCACTGGCGTCTTAGATTCATCACCCCACGGCAGACGTCCAAGGCTGATAATATCGCGCACACTCAGCGCCCAGGCACTCTGGCAACGTTGCGGCAGCAAACCTATCTGCCTTGCTCGCTGCTGTACTGAGAGCTTTTCAAGTGGGGCGTCGTGCAACTGAACGTCTCCCTGATAGGGCTCAATACCCGCCAGACAATGCAGCAGGGTGGTTTTACCGGCACCATTGGGGCCAATTAGCCCAAGCATCTCGCCTGGCTGCACTGCCAGATCAATGGCTTTAAGCCGGGTGTCGACTGTCAGCCCGCTGACTTCGATCAAAGCCATCGCCTGCGCTCCCGCCATACCAGCCAGATAAACAAAGGCGCTCCCAGCAGCGAGGTGAGCACACCCAGCTTCAGCTCTGGTCCGGCTGGCAGCAAACGTACCGCTATATCAGCCAGGCAAACAAGAATCGCGCCCATCAGTGCGGAAGGCACCAGCACCCGGTCAGGCCGGTTACCGACCAGCGGTCTGAGCAGATGCGGGACAATCAGCCCGACAAAGCCAATGGCACCCGCCACAGCCACTGACGTACCCACCAGCAAGGCAGCACCCAGTATGATCAGACGACTGCCGCGGGTATAAGAAAACCCCATGCTGCGGGCCACCTGTTCCCCCAGGCTTAACCCCAGCAATAAACGGCGCTGACTTAAGATCAACCCGCCACCCACCAGCAAGGCAGGCAGCAAGAGCCAAAGATGCTCAAGCCCTCGTTCAGATACTGATCCCAATAACCAGAACACCAACTCCTGCATAGCATAAGGATTAGGCGCAAAATTCAATACAGCCGCCAGTAACGCACCGGTCAGCGTTGAAATGGCTAACCCCGCCATGATCACCATCCCCTGACGTGCCGTACCCGCCAGAAACAACATTAACGACATTGCCAGCCCGGCGCCAAGTAACCCCGCCAGTGCAGGAGCCGCACCACCGGCCAGAGGAAACAAACCAAAATAGAATACGCATGCCGCCCCTAATGCCGCTCCCTGACTCGCTCCGGTCAAGCCAGGATCAGCCAGAGGATTACGCAGCAGTCCTTGCAACGCCGCACCACTCAGGCCGAGAGCGGCACCCACCGACATGGACAAAAGCGTGCGCGGCAACCGTATGTCACCGATCACAATCGCTGCCACGCTATCCACACCGGTTACCCACTCCAATAAACCCGCCCATACAGCCACATCGGTTGAGCCTATATACAGCGAGAGCAGGGTCGTCAAAGACACCAGCAACAGCAAAACCAGTTGAATCAATGCCACACCTCTCGTGCCTGTCGTAACTGTTCAATCAATTCCCAGGTCCAGGGTCCCGGACACTGCCAACGCCAGTAGTCGGTGGTTAACCAGCGCGGCTCAGGAATACGTCCTGCCAATGCCGGATGTTCAGCAAAACGATTGGCCAATGAAGGACTATCCGGTGATGCCCAGAGCAGCGCATCAGGGGGATCGCTGACCAACTTTTCAAGATCCAGTGACACATAACCTTTATCGGTCAGATAGTTAGACCAACCGGCCTGGCGCAAAATCTGATCTTCAAAAGTACCGGAACCTGTCCCTATACCATTAGCCCCCAGAAGCAACAAGCGTGGAGCTGATAGGTCGAGCGGCTGTTCATTTGGGGCAGGAGTAGCAAGATTGGCTGGCAAGCCGATCAGTTGCAGCAGCGTGCGTTCATAATCCTCAATCTGCTCAAGCGACTGAGGCAGCGAGACGACCGCTACCGGCAACTGTAGAGTCTTCAGCCGGTTTCGCAATAACAACGCATTGTACTCCCCCACCAGAACAAGATCAGGTTGCAACTGATAAATTTGCTCCAGCGAACCATCATGTACAGGCCAGTCATCCAGCTTCAAAGGCAAAGGGTAGCGTTTATGCAAGGGCGATAGTCCAGCGACACGAGCTTTGTTTACGTGGTATGCCAGTATCCAGTCCATACACAAATCCAGTGACAGGATACGCTCCGGGAAAGGTGGCACAAACTCCGGCACAGGTTCCGACGACCTCACGGGTTCAGATTTTACTACCAGCGCCCAGCTCAGCAGCAAGGCCAACAGTAACACACGCCACAACCTCTTGCGTCTGTATGGCATCCCCTCCCCCATGATTTTTTAAGTACCGTCTCTGCCTGCAAAGGCTGGCAGAATAACGGAAATCCAGGATGACTTCATCTATCCAGGCCCCTATAATGGCGTTGATTTTTTGATATGCTCACTGAGGTGTCGCGTGATTGATACACGCGATTAAACGGGAAACAGGTGCTGACACCCGTCAAAAGCCTGTGCTGCCCCCGCAACGGTAAGATGTTGTCATCGCAAACGCCACTGTGTTATTCAAACATGGGAAGGCGCGATGAACTGCGCGCTCTGCGCCGCATCAAGCCCGGATACCGGCCTCAGTGAGATTACTGTTGGTGTTGCGGAGGGCTTCACCCAGTCAAACTTACGGAACCACCTGGTACTGGGTGGTGCTGTGTTTTGGCTTTCCCTCCCTCATCACGCCCTACTTAGCGTATGAGGATACAAACTTGAAACATCCCCTGTACAGACACACCCTGTTACTCACGGCCCTGACAAGTGTCAGCACACCTCTTCTGGCCAACACAGTGCAACTCGAGCCCCTGCTGGTCACTGTCACCACGCCGCTACGCATGGCGCAGCCCCTGCATGAGACCCAGGCCGCCACGACCGTTATCACCCGTGCGGACATTGAACGCCAGCAACCCGAGTCTGTCGCGCAACTGCTACGGGGACATGCGGGTATTGAGTTCGCCAGTAGCGGTGGTGCCGGTTCGATAACCAGCCTGTTTATGCGCGGCAGCAACTCCAACCACACGCTGGTAATGATCGATGGTGTCAAGATCAACAACCCAACCAGTGGCGGTGTTAGTTGGCAATACTTACCCGTCAATCAGATCGAACGCGTGGAAATTGTACGCGGCCCACAATCCAGTGTCTGGGGTGCTGATGCAATTGGCGGTGTCATCAATATTATTACTCGAAAAGCGAACACTCCCGGAACCACGGGTGAAATTCGCCTAGGGGTGGGACAGCAAAACACCCGGCTGACCGATGCCAACTTCAGCGCAGCCAATGCCACCACACGCTTCACGTCATCCTTGAGTTACCGTGGCTCTGATAGCATCAATGCCAGAACAGCTGATACCTCCGGCGAAAAGGATGGCTATGAGCATTATGGTCTGCGCCTGCAGCTTGAACACGATCTGAACGAGCGCAACACCCTGTCTGCCGGATATCTACGTAGTCAGGGCGACAACCAGTACGACAGCTGCTCAATCTGGCCAGCGGCGTCAAATAACTGCAAGGAAGATTATTCCCTGCAAACACTCAGTCTGGGCTGGACACATCAATTAACCAACGCCTGGCAAATGGAAGCACTGTTACAACGGGTGGAAGAAGATCGCGAAGATTTTTTTGAAAGCCAGAACAACGGTCGAACACACACCCAACGTGATCAGCTCGGCATCAAGGCAACACTGTCGACTGACCCTTTCAGCCTGGTCAGCGGATTTGATGCGCAAAAAGAGCGCATACTGAAAGGCTCCGGCTTCACCCAGGACAGCCGGGATATCTTCGGTGTATTTGCACAGACTCACTATCGCCTGACCGATGCCTGGACACTGTCAGCCGGGGTGCGTCATGATGACGATGAATTCTTCGGTAATCAGACCACAGGTAACCTGGGATTGGACTGGCAACTGCATAGTGCTCACAATATTGGGGCCAGCATTTCCCAAGGATACCGGGCACCTAACCTAATGGAACTCTACGGTCCCGCCAGTTGGGGAGCCAACCCGGATCTTATGCCGGAAGAGTCAATTAACTATGAACTCTTCTGGCGCTATCAGCCAGGCTCGGCCTTTAATGCTGAAGTGCGCTTATTCCAGAATGAAATAGATAACCTGATTGTCTGGTCAGCGGGACAAAACCTCAACATCAATGAGTCACGTATCAGAGGTGCTGAAGTCACACTGGGATACCAACTCGCCAACTGGCGTTTTTCCGGGGCCCTGACGCTTCAGGACCCAATCAATCGTGAAGATGACTCGCTATTGCTGCGTCGAGCACGTGAACATGGCCGGATCGATATTGACTATGCTGTATCAAACTGGGGAGCAGGCGCTACGCTTGAAGGTCAAAGCAAACGTTATGACTTTGGCGGCCAACGCATGGGCGGCTACGTATTGCTAAACACCCATGCTCACTGGCAGCTATCATCCGATTGGACATTACGCGCAAAAATCGACAATCTGTTCGATCAAGACTACGAACAAGCCCTTGGATACCACACCCCAGGCCGCTACGTCGAAACCAGCCTGACCTACCGCTTTTAAGGAGAGCGGAGGCCGCAAGCGAGAAGGCCGGCAGGGCTTCCCCTTCAAGCTGACCGCTGCTGCCATGGATGGCAGCAGCGAGCCCACAAGGATGTGTTCACGGCGTGTCAAATTGAAGGGGGAGTCCTGCCTGCCCAGCAGCACTAGCAACTACCAGCACAACCACTGAACCCGCTATACTTAAACTCAAACCCTTCACAACCAAGGCACACCACTATGTCTGACCGACTCGACCGTATCTACACTCGCAGTGGCGACAAAGGCACGACCGGATTAGCCAATGGCAAACGTATCCCAAAATCCCACCCACGTATTGAAACCCTGGGCGATGTTGACGAACTAAACAGTCTGATAGGTCTGTTAATTGCTGAACTGGATATCAGTCATTCGCTAAATACCACCCTGGCACAGATCCAGAATGATCTGTTCGATCTGGGTGGTGAACTGGCCATAGCCGATGACAACTATACCGTCATCACCCTGGAAACCGTCACACGCCTGGAAACCTGCCTGGATCAATTAAATACCAGCCTACCGGCTCTGAAAGAGTTTATTTTACCCGGCGGCAGCCGTGCCGCTGCAACAGCCCATCTGGCACGTTCGGTATGCCGTCGGGCGGAACGGCGAATCGTCGAACTGAGCAGCCTGAATCAGGAGTCCATCAACCCCATGGGGGTCAGCTACCTGAATCGACTATCCGATTTATTGTTCGTGGTTGCACGAACCCTGGCACGGGAAAACGGTGGCAGTGAGATACACTGGAAACCCACACCGCAGGAAAATCCTTAACACAAAACATTCCCGTTTTGTGTTTAAGACCAAGGATGATTTTACAGCCACGCCCGAAACGGGATAAGCTAATTACATCAATCAGGATAAGAAGAGGAAGAGTCACGTGGAACAGGAAACTATCTGGATCGTTGCTGTGGTTGCACTTGCCGTCGGTGTATTGATTGGATACCTGCTGGGTAAATCCGGTGGTACTGAAATCAAGCGCAAGCGCCTCGAAGAAGAATTGAATGGTTCAAGAGCCGAAATGGACCGTTATAAGCAGGAAGTCACCTCGCATTTCGAGCAGACCGCGGCACTGGTCAATGAGTTAACCGATCAGTACCGTAAAGTACACCAGCACCTGGCTACCGGCGCTCAGAATCTTTGTCCTGACCAGCAACCGGGACGTTCACTACAGTCGTCTCTGCAACCCAAACTGGAAGCCACCCGCGCTGACGACGCACTTGATTCATCCACTCAAAAAGCGGCGGATCAGCAGCCACCTGAAAGCAACGCCAAAGAAGCTGATAAGCAGACGTCAGCTGATGCAGAACCCGAAGCCCCAAGAGATTGGGCTCCGAAAAAACCCAATGATCAAGGCACCCTGTCTGACGGCTACGGACTTAAAAAAGAGCAAGAAGAAACCCCTAAGACTCCGCCTTACCCTGATCCCGGTTTAAATGATGACGAAACAACCTCGGTAAAACCGAATCAGAAAGATTAAAACTGCCACCGAAGAGCTTATACGGGATTGGCGATATCCACAAAGCGGTGTTCAATACCGAAATGGCGGGCCAGGTGCTCGCCTAACGCCTGAACACCGTACCGCTCCGTAGCATGATGACCTGCACCGATATAATGAATACCGGCCTCGCGGGCAATATGCACCACCGGTTCTGAAATTTCTCCACTGATATAGGTATCCGCCCCCAAGGCCAGCGCAGTGTCGATATGACGTTCAGCTGCACCGGTACACCAGGCAACCTTACTCACCTTATGCTCCCCGCCAGCAATCACCTGAGGCTCACGCTCCAGATGCTGTGCAATAAGTCGGGAAAAAGACTTGAGTGTACAAGGCTCACTGACATGACCAATATTACCCAACCCCAACGGATTACCTGGCTCCATGCTGTCTTCAGATTCCAGCCCCAGACGTAAACCCAGCCGAGCATTATTACCCAGGGTTGGATGGGCATCCAGGGGCAGATGATAGGCTAGCAGGCTGATATCATTCACCATCAGTGTTTTGATACGTCGATGTTTAATCCCGGTCAGTACGGCGGACTCGCCCTTCCAGAAGTAACCATGATGTACCAGAACCAGATCAGCTTGCCACTCAACAGCCTCATCCAGCAAGGCCTGGCAGGCTGTGACACCTGTCAGGATTTTTTGCACCTGTGGACGCCCCTGAATCTGCAAGCCATTAGGACAATAATCCTTGAAATCACCAGAGCGCAGCGTCTGATTGCAATATTCCACCAGTTCATTCAGGTCGACGCTATTGTAATTCATCAGTTGGTTCCCATTTTTCAGTACAAAACCGTATACTATCAACAAACTTTAGACGAAATGGATTTATGCGTAAATTTAAACTCTTATCCTGGCCGGTCACTGTCGGCATTCTACTGGCTCTGCTGATCATTCAGTTCTTTTCTGATCGTATTAATCCACCGGCAACCAAGGTAGAAGTAGTGGAAACACCCCCCCCTCTGTCGGATAGTATTATACAGCCGCGCATATCCTATGCTGACGCTGTGGATATAGCTTCACCAGCCGTAGTGAATATTTACACTCAGACTGTCGTCAGAGAACCGACTAATCCATTGCTCAATGATCCCTTGTTCCAGCAGTTTTTCAATATTGACCGCCTGCCACAACGGGAACGCATCCAGTCCAGCTTGGGTTCCGGTGTTATTCTCAGCCCGGATGGTTATGTGGTTACCAACAATCATGTCATCAGTGGTGCTGATAGTATTGTGGTCTCAATGCAGGATGGGCGGGAATCTCTTGCTCAGGTTATTGGCAGTGATCCAGAAACCGATTTGGCACTGCTGAAGGTCAATCTCAACGAACTGCCCAGCATTGTGATGAATACTTCTGACACCCTGCGTGTCGGCGATGTTGTATTGGCAATTGGCAACCCCTTTGGGGTTGGTCAGACAGTCACCCAGGGCATTGTCAGTGCCACCGGACGAAACAGCATCGGCCTGAGCACTTACGAAAGTTTCATTCAAACCGATGCGGCCATCAACCCGGGCAACTCCGGGGGAGCCTTGATTGATCCCAACGGGCATATGGTGGGGATTAATACCGCGATTTTTTCTCAATCCGGTGGATCAAATGGCATCGGCTTCGCTATTCCAGCCCTCACGGCACGCCAGGTTATGCAGGATTTAATCGAACACGGGCGAGTGATTCGCGGCTGGCTCGGCATTGAAGTACAGGAAATCACTCCCCGACTAGCCGAATCCTTTAATCTTGAATCAGTAAATGGAGTGATTGTATCCGGCGTGGTACGGAACGGCCCGGCTCATCAGGCCGGTCTGCAACCCGGTGATATACTCACTGCCATTAACAGTGAAGCCATCACCACGGGTCGCAATTTGATGCTGAAAATTGCACGTACCAAGCCAGGTGAAAATGTCCACCTGGAGTTACTCAGAGATGAGCGACGTTTATCTTTAGTTGCACAACTGTCTGAACAGGCCCGCTCACCCAACTAAGCAGACCCTGCTCAGACAGTTAGTTATCCTTGATGATACGATACTCAGCTGAGCGGGCGTGTGCTGTCAGACTTTCACCTCGTGCCAGAACTGAAGCCACTTTACCCATTTCAGAAGCGCCTTCTGCTGAGAACATAATCACAGAAGAGCGTTTCTGGAAATCATAAACACCCAGCGGCGATGAAAACCGCGCCGTACCAGAGGTCGGTAACACATGGTTAGGACCCGCACAGTAATCACCCAGAGACTCAGCGGTGTAGCGCCCCATGAAAATAGCACCGGCATGGCGTATTTTCGGCAACAGGGCTTCCGGATCAGCCACTGACAACTCAAGATGCTCCGGAGCAATACGATTACACAGCTTCACAGCCTCATCAATATCCGCCACTTCGATCAGCATCGCACGGTTTTTCAGTGAAGCACTGATAATGTCACTGCGCTCCATAGTGGGCAGTAGTTTTTCAATGCTCGCCACCACCTGGTCCAGATAGCAGGCATCAGGAGAGATCAGGATGGACTGGGCATCTTCATCATGTTCAGCCTGGGAGAAAAGATCCATAGCGATCCAATCCGGGTCTGTCTGCCCATCACAGATTACCAGGATTTCAGAGGGGCCAGCGATCATATCGATGCCCACCGCACCAAATACAGCGCGCTTCGCTGTTGCCACGAAAATATTGCCTGGGCCAACAATTTTATCCACTCGCGGGACGGTTTCCGTGCCATAAGCCAGAGCCGCTACCGCCTGAGCACCCCCCAGGGTGAACACTCGATCTACACCAGCCAAAGCAGCGGCGGCCAATACCAGTTCGTTGACCACCCCATCAGGGGTCGGCACCACCATGATAATCTCTTGCACACCCGCGACTTTGGCAGGTAAAGCATTCATCAACACTGACGACGGATAAGCCGCTTTGCCACCCGGCACGTAAATACCTATGCGATCCATCGGTGTGACTTGCTGCCCCAACACGGTGCCGTCCGCTTCAGTATAACGCCAGGATTCACTTTTCTGGCGCTCATGGTAGGCACTAATGCGCTGAGCTGCCGCTTCCAGCGCAGTGCGCTGATCCAGCGGCAGGCTCTGCAGTGCTTGAAGCAAGCGTGTTTGGCTGACCTCAAGTTCAGACATTTGTGTTGCCTGCATGCGGTCAAAACGGTTAGTGTACTCAACCAACGCGGCATCACCACGGGCACGGACCTGCTCAATCACATCGTCAACGATCTGATTGACCTGCTTATCCGAAACACTTTCCCACGCCAACATAGCATTCAACTGCTTGTCAAAATCGGCCTGATCAGCCTTCAGACGTGTGATCTCTACTGACATATCAAACCTCACGTTTGGCTGCTACAGCAGCTTGCATTTGCTCAATAATCGGTTGAATCAGCTCATACTTCATCTTCATAGAAGGTTGCCCCACCACCAGGCGCGAGCTGATATCCGCTATGTGTTCCATGGGCTCCAGGCCATTAGCCTTCAAGGTGTTGCCCGTGTCGACAATATCGACAATACGGTCAGCCAAACCCATGATCGGCGCCAGCTCCATGGCCCCATAGAGTTTGATAATATCTACCTGAGCCCCCTTGCGGGCATAATAGTCGCGGGTAATATTGATGAATTTACTCGCCACCCGAAGTCGACCTTCGACAGCCGGGGCACCTTTCAGGCCGGCAATCATCAAACGACAACGGGAGATTTCCAAATCCAGTGGCTCATAGAGCCCCTGCCCACCGTGCTCCATCAGCACATCCTTACCCGCCACACCCATATCAGCGCCACCATATTCAACATAGGTAGGCACATCGGTGGCACGAATAACCAGTAATTTGATATTGGCATGATTAGTATCAAATATCAGTTTACGGCTACTGAAAATATCTTCGGCCGGATGTATATCGGCTGCCGCCAACAGGGGAAGTGTTTCCGTCAGGATGCGTCCTTTGGAAAGCGCGATGGTCAGCTGCTGTGTCATAGGGATTCTCTCTTAACCTTTTACGCGTCGGATGGTAGCACCCAAGCCCTGGAGTTTCTCTTCAATACACTCATAACCCCGATCAATATGGTAAATACGATCTATCAGGGTTTCGCCCTCGGCAACCAGCGCCGCAATTACCAGACTGGCTGATGCACGCAAGTCCGTTGCCATTACCGGTGCACCCTTGAGTTTGCTTACGCCTTCAATAATGGCGGTATTACCATCAATGGTAATATCAGCCCCCATACGCAGCATTTCCTGCATATGCATAAAGCGGTTTTCAAAAATGGTTTCGCGGACGATACCTACACCAATTGAAACGGCATTCATCGCCGCAAACTGTGCCTGCATATCAGTAGGAAATGCAGGATAGGGAGCCGTGGTCAGATTGACAGCTTTTGGGCGACGCCCATGCATATCCAATTCAATCCAGTCTTCACCGGTAGTTATGTCAGCGCCAGCTTCCTGGAGTTTTTTCAACACCGAGTCCAGTGTATCCGAACGGGTATTGCAGGTACGCACCTTGCCACCTGTTGCCGCAGCAGCCACCAGAAAAGTGCCGGTTTCAATACGATCTGCCATAACCGCATAACGACAGCCTTTCAGAGCTTCAACACCATGAATACTAATCATATCGGTTCCGGCACCGCGGATATCAGCACCCATCGCATTCAGGCAATTGGCCAGGTCTACGATCTCCGGCTCACGCGCGGCATTTTCAATCAGTGTCTCGCCATCAGCCAGCGCTGCCGCCATCATAATATTTTCTGTTCCGGTGACGGTTACCGTATCAAAAAACACTTTGCCACCTTTTAAGCGGCCATCACAGGTGGCGCGGATATAGCCCTGCTCCACTTCGATATGAGCGCCCATAGCTTCCAGTCCGCGTAAATGCAGATCCACAGGTCGACTGCCGATAGCACAACCACCTGGCAGAGATACCTCAGCCTGGCCAAAACGTGCCAACAGCGGTCCCAGAACCAGAATCGATGCACGCATAGTTTTGACCAGATCATAAGGTGCTACCACCGAGTTGATCTGGCTGGCGTCTATCACGGCACTTTGTGATTCAGTCAGGGTGACACTGACACCGAGTCGACGCATCAACTCAAGCATGGTATTAATATCATGCAGGTGTGGCAGATTAGTAAGCGTTACCGGCTCACTCGCCAGTAGAGTAGCGGCCAGGATTGGCAAGGCCGCATTTTTGGCACCAGAGATACGCACCTCACCATTCAGGCACGCCCCCCCTTGTATCAGAAACTTATCCATTTATCTGTCCGTATTAGGGCTTGATTAGTTCAGGGCGGCCCATTGCTCGGGAGTATAGGTTTTGATCGTCACAGCATGAATGTCACCACTGGCAATCTGCTTATTCAGACAGGCATAAACCAACTGCTGTTTTTTCACCGGGCTCAAACCCGTAAACTGTTCACTGATGACGGTAATTTCAAAATTACACCCTTCTCCCGCGGTCATCACCTGGCTAGCAGCCAGTTGACTTTCAATTACCTGTTTTACGTCTTCAGCTTGCATAGGAACTCCGGAAACTTTTTTGACAGGGGGCCGATAATAACGCAAAACGGGCCTTAAAGGCGACATTGCCTTTAAGGCCCGTGGGGTCAATCAATGTAGATTTTCTTCAACGCCCACCAGACGAGCAATAGAAAGCAGATCTTCTGGGGTATTAATGGCAGTCAATTCAAAGCCTTTTTCCAGCGCCAGACGTTCACAACAAAACCACAGCGATAAAGCTGAACTATCCACCCGGCCCACAGCCGAAAAATCCAGCTGGCAAGGGCCCTGCATCTGTTTGAGTTGACTCAGCAAGGCAGTTCGTTTCGCTACCACAGTAGAAAACAGCAAATCACCCTCTACACTGATAACCTGACTGACAACCTCAGCCTTCGACATCTTCCACCACCTCAGCAACTGTACTGGCGACTCGCTCTTCCCAGCTATCAATCACAGCGGAAATATCGCGTGAGCTCTGATACATATCGGCAAACTGATTTTGAAAGGTCAGACGTAGATTAATTCCTTCAACAGCGACGTTTACCAGCATCCAATTACCGTCAACATTACGCATGTAATAGAGAATATTATAGGTTTTCCCAGCGGTTGAAGTCAGTTGAACATTAACCACCTGCATTTCCGGCTGCGGACTGGGCGCACGCGGAGGTGTAATCGTGTACTCACGAATAGAAAATTCACTCACAGCCATAGAGTAGGTTCTAATCAGGGTTGTTTTGAGCACGCTGGCAAAACGTTCTAACTGTTCTTCAGACGCGCTTCGGGAAAACCGCCCCATGACCCCACGACCAAAGCCGTAAAAATCGATCACAGGGGTAACTATCTGCTCAACTTCAGACTGCAAACGCTCTCTATTTTCCTCCTCAAACAATGAGGAGTCACTCATCACATCAATCACTTTCTCGGTTGTGCTTTCAACCACCTGTTTTGCAGCGTCCCAATTCTGATCAACTGCAAACGCTTTCAATGTAAACAACATTGACATGAGAAAGACCAGATTTGCGGCATGTAATTTTTTCATGGTGTTTACTCACTAACCTGATTCATAAGGAATTTGCCCACAAGATCCTCTAAAACTAGCGCGGATTGGGTGTTGAAAATAAAATCGCCTTCACCCAACACTTCCATGTCTCCACCCGGAACGATACCGACATACTGTTGGCCCAGCAGGCCGGATGTCAGAATCATTGCTGAACTATCGGTACTGATATAATCAACATCTGCAAATATTTCCATCTCCACTTCTGCCATCAGCATCTGCGGATCCAAGCGAATATTCTTGACCTCACCGATCTGCACACCGGACATGGCCACTTTAGCACGGGGCGTCAGCCCGCCTATATTCTCAAAACTGGCATACAGCTTATAACCACCCGATTTTGGGGTAAGATTTAAACCACTGACATTCAATGCCAGCACAATCAAGGCCAGGAAGCCAATCAGCATAAACAGCCCTACACTGATTTCTACAGTACGGATACGCATTTTTACAAGTCTCCAAACATCAAAGCGGTAAGCACAAAGTCCAAGCCCAGAACAGCAAGCGATGCATAGACCACTGTACGGGTTGTAGCCTGACTGATTCCTTCTGAAGTCGGAATACAGTCATAACCCTGATACACAGCGACCCAGGTAACAACAAAACCAAACACTACCGCTTTTATCAGGCCATTCAACACATCACCCTGAAAATCCACGGACTGCTGCATATTCGCCCAAAAAGCGCCACTGTAGATTCCCAACCAGTCAACGGCAACCAGAGACGCTCCCCAGATACCTACAACGGCAAATATCATTGACAGCAGTGGCATACAGATAAAGCCAGCGTACAGACGCGGGGCAATAATACGCCGGTAAGGATCAACACCGATCATTTCCAGGCTGGCCAACTGCTCGGTAGCTTTCATCAGGCCAATTTCCGCCGTCAGCGCTGAACCGGCACGTCCGGCAAACAACAAGGCGGTCACAACCGGCGCCAGTTCCCGCAGCAAACTCAGTGCCACCATCTGGCCTACCGCTTGTTCAGAGCCATAATCCACCAGGATAGTATAGCCCTGTAACCCCAGTACCATGCCGATAAAAGCACCTGAGACAATAATGATCACCAGCGACAAGACACCGATGAAATAAATCTGCCGGATCAACAAAGGAAACATCATCACCGGTGCTGGCCTCGCCACCACTGAGTGATAAAGTATCTGCCCTGAGCGACCCAGTGCGGCACATTTAGACAGCGTCTTATGACCCAGCCTTTGAATACGATCCAGTATCACCTGAAGACTCCCCCTGCCATCAACTGTTCAGTGAAATCCGGTGCCGGATAGTGAAACGCAACCGGCCCATCAGGCAAACCTTCAACAAACTGACGCACCTGCTCAGAATCCTGACCTTTAAGCTGATCGGGTGTACCTTCAGCGATTACCTTGCCATCTGAAAGCACGTAAATATAATCCGAAATCGACAGGGTTTCCTCAATGTCATGCGAAACAATAATGGAACTATGCCCCAGCGCTTCATTCAGGCGCTTGATCAGGTTGACCAGTACGCCCTTAGCAATAGGATCCTGACCGGTAAAGGGCTCATCATACATGACGATATCCGGATCCAGCGCAATCGCACGCGCTAACGCCACACGCCGCGCCATTCCCCCGGAAAGTTCGCTAGGCATTAATCCCACAGCACCACGCAAACCAACCGCCTGTAGCTTCATCAATACAATATCGCGAATCATCTCTTCGGGTAGCTGGGTGTGCACACGGATAGGGAAGGCGATATTATCAAACACCGTCATGTCCGTGAACAGCGCTCCGCTCTGAAATAACATCCCCATGCGCTCACGCACAACAAAAAGATCCCGACGACTCAGTGTGGGTATATTCTGATTATCCAGCAAGATCTGGCCCGAATCCGGTAACAACTGACCACCAATCAGCTTCAACAGCGTGGTCTTCCCTGTACCGGAAGGCCCCATGATCGCCGTCACTTTACCACGAGGAATCTTGATACTGACATCGTCAAAGATACGCTTTGAGCCCCGTGAAAAGCTCATATTACGTATTTCAATTATGTTGTTATCTGAAGATTGTTTCATTTCCCTCGTTGAGTTTTTTTCAACGCCCATCCTTACACCCTGTTACAACAGACAAGACCGACAAATATACCATTACAGAGGTTAAGTTTAAACGCAGCAATGATCCAAACTTATGCAAATCACCCGCTACAGCAAATTGAGTTACGATCTCGGGCGAATCTGCGTTAAACTTATCCAAACGCACACATTATTCAACAGATGGCTGATCCCGATCCGAATGAATACATTTAACTTTATCGCCGCCGGCATACGTACTATTGAAATAGAGCATGCCACTATTAGTGCCCTGCTGGCCCAACTGAATGACAGTTTCAGCAAAGCCTGTGAGCTTTTACTCAGTTGCGAAGGACGCATCATTGTCACCGGCATGGGCAAATCCGGGCATATCGGCAATAAAATTGCAGCTACGCTGGCAAGCACGGGCACTCCGGCTTTTTTTGTGCACCCGGGAGAAGCGAGCCACGGCGACTTAGGCATGTTTACCGGCAAAGATGTGGTTCTGGCGTTATCCAACTCTGGTGAGACCACAGAAGTTGTCACTATTTTGCCGCTGATCAAACGCATGGGCGCTCCCCTGATCAGCATGACTTCAAACGCTGAATCCACCCTATCTCGCTTTGCTGATGTGAATCTGCACTTACCGGTAGAACGTGAAGCCTGCCCACACAACCTGGCACCGACTTCAAGCACCACAGCACAACTGGTCATGGGTGATGCCCTGGCGATTGCACTCTTGGAAGCACGCGGTTTCAGCCCCGAAGACTTTGCCTTTTCCCATCCAGGTGGCAGCCTGGGTAGACAGCTGCTGTTGCGCGTGGATGACATTATGCATGCCGGTGAAAACATCCCTCAGGTCACGGTGAATACATCAATACGTGAAGCGCTGCTCGAGGTTACTCAGAAACGCCTGGGCATGACCGCGGTAACCAATGCAACCGGTGAACTCTTGGGTATTTTCACCGATGGTGACCTGCGCCGCACTCTGGATCAGGAAATTGATCTTAAAAACACCTCGATTGCAGACGTTATGACCCCAGGTGGAACCACATTAAAAACTGGTTCACTGGCTGCAGAAGCACTGAAAATCATGCAGGAACGTAAAATTAATGCGCTGTTGATCACAGATCACCAAGGCCAACTCGCCGGTGCACTGAACATGCATGACCTGCTTAAAGCCGGAGTTATCTGACCATGACTGAAATCCTGTCCGATGAACTGAAACAACGCTTGCAAGCCATACGGCTGGCAGTATTCGATGTGGATGGCATACTGACCGATGGCTCATTGTATTTTTTGCCCGATGGCCAGGAAATTAAAGCCTTCAACACCCTGGATGGTCTGGGATTGAAACTGCTGCAGAAAGCCGGCATCAAGACAGCCATTATCACCGGACGCAGCTCATCCCAAGTCAGTATGCGCGCCAAAGCACTGGGTGTTGACTGGCTGCTACAGGGGCGAGAAGACAAGCTGACCGCTCTGGAAGAGATCTGGCAGGAAAGTGGAGACAGCGCAACCACTACAGCCTATATAGGTGATGATCTGCCTGATTTGGCGGCTATTATCACTGTCGCTTTTGGCGCATCGGTTCCCAATGGTCATCCCGTGGTCTGTAAAGAAGCTGACTGGTGCACCACCCGTCGTGGTGGACAAGGTGCCGCACGGGAGTTCTGCGAAATACTGTTATCAGCTCAAGGTAAACTGTCTGGCCTGATTGAGGAATTTCGTTGATGCTAAATGCAGCCCGTCTGAAGCTGATAACAGGTCTGGCTATATTACTGGCGGCGCTGGTGTACTGGGGTTTTTTTGGCAGTCCCAGCGAAACCCTCACAGGTAATCCGAATGATCCGGAACGGGTGGATTTTTTTATCCGTGATGCTTACATCACTGACTTTGATGAAAACGGGCAAGTATCAAGTATCATTCAATCACCTCATCTGCAGCATTACCCTGCGCCCGAGCTGATCACGCTGAACAGCCCATTGATCACCCTGCCTCGTGATACACGTGGTGATACGCAGATTTCATCTGATTTGGGCAGCATGCTTGATGATGAAAGCAAGATTGAACTTGCAGGAAACGTCAGGGTTATTGATAATCCTGCAGCAGATACACCTTGGGTACTGACGACATCAGTCATGACACTACTGCCACCGGATGATTATGCCGAAACCGATGCCCCGGTTCAGATTCAACAGGGAACTAACCGTACTGATGCTATCGGCATGCAGGCGTGGCTCAGAGAACACCGTATAGACCTGCTGTCTGACGTAAGAGGATATTATGCGACCTACTAAAATGTTAATGCGGTGCCTGATCGCTGCTCTAGTAATACTAAGCCAGACCGCTCAGGCTTTACCTGAAGATCAGGAGCAGCCAATTTATGTCTCTGCTGATCATGCCAGCATGAACGAACTTACAGGTATCGCTGTATATACCGGATCAGTTGAGATACGTCAGGGTACCATGCTGATGCTGGGCTCACGTGTCGAAATGCACCGTGATGATACCGGTAGCATTTCCAGAATTTTATCTACCGGTGCCCCAGCTGAATTTCACCAACAAGCCAGCGCCGAGCAACCGCTAACCAAAGCCTACGGCTTGCGTATGGATTACCGTGTGCCCGATCAGACAGTAACCATTACAGAAAACGCTCGCGTCATGCAGGATGCTGATGAATTCACTGGAGAGCGCATCGTTTATGATATGGACAAGTCAGTCGTTGATGCCTTTAGAAGTGAATCTCAGGATGGCCAGCGCGTACAAATGGTCATTCAACCGAAAGGCGATCAGTAGCTATGACAACTACACTGGAAGCCCTGCACCTGGCCAAGTCCTACAAAGGACGCGATGTTGTTCGCGATGTATCCCTAAGTATCAATCAGGGTGAGATAGTGGGTCTGCTGGGTCCCAATGGCGCAGGCAAAACAACCTGTTTCTATATGATTGTAGGGCTGGTTAATGCCGACAAAGGCAATATTCGCCTTGCGCAGCAGGATATCACCCAATTACCCATGCACAACCGTGCCAAAAAAGGCATAGGCTATCTGCCCCAAGAAGCTTCAGTTTTCAGAAAACTAAGCGTTAGTGACAACCTGATGGCTATTCTGGAAACCCGCAAAGAATTATCCAAATCAGATCGCACACAACTGCTGGAAGAATTGTTACAGGAATTCCATATTACCCATCTACGCAACAGTCCTGGCATGGCACTGTCTGGGGGGGAGCGTCGGCGTGTAGAAATAGCCCGGGCATTGGCCACGGAGCCCCGCTTCATTCTGCTTGATGAACCTTTCGCCGGTGTTGATCCGATATCAGTAAATGACATTAAACAAACTATACGGCATCTTCAGGAACGTAATATAGGTATACTCATAACAGATCACAATGTTCGTGAGACCCTCGATATTTGTGAACGTGCCTACATAGTGAGTGAAGGCGCCATCCTTGCAGATGGCAGTCCATCTGACATAATGGGTAATGAGCAGGTTCGCAGCGCCTATCTGGGCGATCAGTTCCGACTCTAGTCACCATCCCTGCCTCTGAATAAGTGATCTAAACGGCATATGAAGCAAGCGTTACATCTCAAGATCGGCCAACATCTCACGATGACGCCACAGCTGCAACAGGCTATCCGCCTGCTACAGCTGTCAACTCTGGATCTGCAACAGGAGATCCAGCAGGCGCTGGACAGCAACCCGTTGCTGGAAGTCAGTGATGAAGAGTCTGACGCGGCCGAAGGGCACGTGGGTGAAACCTATGAAGACAAAGAAACGGCCGCACTCAGCAGTAACAGTGAAACCTCAGACAGTCTGAGCGATGACACAGCAGCAGATAATGACTGGAATGAGTCTATTCCGGAAGATTTGCCCACTGACAGCAACTGGGAAGATACCTTCCAGGCTCAAGGCTCAGGTACCGGCCCGGCTACTGAAGGCGACTGGCCCAATCAGGATAATGATACCCGAGAAGACACTCTGCAGGATCATCTGATCTGGCAACTGAACTTAACGCCCATGAGTGAGCAGGATTACATGGTGGCGGAAGCCATTATCGATGCTACTGATGCCGATGGCTACCTGCGTAGCAACCCCGCAGAACTTCTGGAACAGTTTCAGGCACAACAGCCGGAACTGTTCATGGAAGCAGATGAAGATGAAATTCTGGCGGTACTTCATCGGGTTCAGCAGTTTGACCCACCCGGTGTGGCAGCCCGTGATCTGAGTGAATGCCTGTGTATTCAGATCAAGCAACTGCCTGATGCAATTGAGTGGCGTGAACAAGCGATCCGTCTTTGCCGGGAATTTCTTCCGCTGCTGGGCAGTCATGACTACAAAACCCTGATGCGCAAAATGCGCCTAAATGACGTTGAGTTAGATAATGTCATCAACCTGATCCGATCACTGAACCCCAAACCCGGCGCACTGATCAGTTCCACCCAATCTGAATATGTAATTCCTGACGTTATGGTCCGCAAGATCCATGATGAGTGGATTGTATCCCTTAATCCCGATATCGCTCCGAAACTGCGGATTAACTCACAGTACGCTGATTTGATCCGCCGTGCTGACAGTAGCGCAGACAATACTTACCTGAAAAACCATCTGCAGGAAGCCCGCTGGTTTTTGAAAAGCTTACTGAGCCGAAATGATACGCTATTGAAAGTGGCGACTGAGATCGTAGAGCGACAGCGTGACTTTCTCGATACAGGTGATGAAGCCATGAAACCCATGGTGCTGCATGATATCGCCGAAGCGGTGTCCATGCATGAATCAACCATTTCCCGTGTCACCACACAAAAATTCATTCATACCCCCAGAGGTATTTTCGAGCTGAAATATTTCTTTTCCAGCCAGGTCAATACCGCTGATGGTGAAGGCGCCTCATCCACAGCTATCCGGGCGCTGATCAAAAAGTTGATCTCTGCTGAAAATACAGCCAAACCCCTCAGCGATAACAAGATCGCACAACTGCTGAAAGAGCAGGGAATCAACGTAGCGAGACGTACCGTTGCAAAATATCGTGAAGCGCTAAGCATTCCGCCTTCTAATGAGCGCAAGCGTCTGCTTTAATTAACTATAGAGTACGACCTTATCGTACCAGCACTAAGGAGATAAACCATGCAGATCAATATCACTGGTCATCACGTAGAACTGACAGATGCATTAAATGAGTATGTGCGCAGTAAATTCGTGCGTCTTGAGCGTCATTTCGACAATATTACCAACGTACAGGTGACCCTGAGTGTTGAGAAGCAGCGCCAGAAAGCTGAAGCTGACTTACATGTAGCTGGTGGTGAAATATTTGCACAAGCCGAACAGGATGACATGTATGCTGCAATAGATGCCATGATCGACAAACTGGATCGTCAGATCATTAAGCACAAGGAAAAAATGAAATCTCATAAATAACCTTTAGTATTGACTATCATATGCCTATATCCGAACTACTGACTGAATCCCTGACACTTTGTCATATTGATGCAGGAAGTAAAAAACGTGTTTTAGAAATCGCCAGCGAAGCTCTGGCCGCCGAGATCGATAAACTGGAAGTTGAAGATGTCTTCAGTGCCCTACTCAATCGTGAACGTCTCGGCAGTACCGGTATCGGCGACGGTGTGGCGATCCCACACTGTCGTCTGGCTGGGTGCAATCGAGCTCTCGCACTCTTAGTCACCCTGAAAGAGCCGATTGATTTTAACGCGATAGACAACCGTCCAGTCGACCTTCTCTGTTGCCTGCTAGTACCTGAAGATGCCGCTACAGAGCATTTACAGACACTGGCCGGGCTTGCCGAACTTTTCAGTCAGTCTGAAATACGTGAAACACTGCGCAGTGCTGCTGATGCAGCAACGCTGTACAGTCGCTTCCTGAACGCTGCCAGGCAAGGGGCCTAAGCTGTGAAGCTGGTCATTTTGAGTGGTCGATCTGGTTCAGGTAAAACCACGGCATTGCAAGCACTTGAAGATGCTGGCTTTTATTGCATCGACAACCTGCCAGCCATTTTACTACCCGAACTGATCAAGCAAATGACTGAGGCCACGGGAAACCCGTCAAAAATAGCTGTCAGTATTGATGCCCGGAACCTGACCAGCAACCTGGAACGCTTTCCAGCGTTACTTGAACAACTCAAACAGTTCAGTGACCTGAGTTGTGAAGTCATCTATCTGGATGCATCAGAATCCACGTTGCTAAAACGCTTCAGTGCCACCCGGCGCAAACACCCGCTCACCGACACTCACTCAGGATTACGTGAAGCAATTGAATACGAACGCGTGTTACTGGAGCCCATCGCGACCCTGGCCGACATGCGCATTGATACCACCCGACTGACGCTCTATGAGCTGCGTGATCGTATCAAACTACGTATTACACAAAGGCGCGAGCAATCCCTCTCCCTGCTATTTGAGTCCTTTGGCTTCAAACATGGCGTACCACTGGACGCTGACTTCACTTTTGACGTCCGCACACTACCCAACCCTCACTGGATACCTGAATTACGCCCCCTGACAGGACTGGATACGGAGGTGCGTGAATTTCTGCAGCAGTCGCCTGATGTAGATGAAATGGCGGCCGATATCACTCATTTTCTGGAACGCTGGTTACCGCGTATTCGCCAGGATAACCGCAGCTACCTGACAGTCTGTATAGGTTGCACTGGAGGCCAACATCGTTCGGTCTATCTGGCAGAATACCTGGCTAATCATTTCAGCTTGTCCATGGATAGTGTCCACGTCCGCCACCGTGAACTGACCTGATTGAGAAAGGCATGATTGAATCTCCCATCACTATTATTAATAAACTCGGTCTACATGCACGAGCCGCCGCTAAGCTCAGCACCCTGGCCAGTGGTTTTTCCAGTCAGATTGAGATTGGAAAAAATGACCGCTGCGTCGACTGTAAAAGCATTATGGCAGTGATGATGCTGGCAGCCAGCAAAGGCACTGAGCTTAACCTTCGTATTGAAGGCACAGATGAACACCAGGCTTTTGAAGCCATAATTACGCTGATCAACAACCGTTTTGATGAGCCGGAATAGAGCCCCTTATGAATTCACCAGATCAAAATAACTTTCAGACTGATGATGAAGATATACTTGTCAGTCGCTCTGAGCTAAAACGGCAGATGGATGCGCTGAAACAACTGGGTAAGCGCATCACCGAGCTGCGTCCGGATCAGCAGGAGAAAATCCCGATGGATGAAGCCCTGCGAGCAGCCATAACCGAAACCCGACGCATCACCTCTAACGGGGCATTAAAACGCCATATGCAATTTATTGGCAAATTAATGCGCCATGCTGACGTGGACGCTATCCGCCTGGCATTAGATGAATTTGATACCGCAAGCCAGGCGCATAACCAGAAATTTCATGCCATTGAGCAGTGGCGTGAGCGATTACTGCTTGAAGGTACAGCCGGAAATGAAGCACTGGAAGCCTTTATCAATGATCACCCACAGACAGATATCCAGCAACTGCGTCAACTAATCCGGAATACCCGACGGGAAATTGAAAAACAGCAACCCCCGACGCAGTATCGTAAGCTATTCCGCTTTCTGCGTGACACCACCGAATCAAACTGAGCCAGGACATCAGCCCTCGTTAGCGTTCAGCAGGTTCAGCTCAGGATCATCCCAATGACCCGTTAATGTATAGGCAATGCGGGTCATTTTTTCGATGCGGTCACCCATGATTTTATCAAAAATGAATAACGCACCGGCAACCTGAGGAGCCCCAAGTAACACCGCCCCAAGAGTCAAATTACTGCTCAGTGGCACACTCACCTTAATGGTTTTATCCAGTTGCTGTGTATTCAGATTGACGCTGCCGGTAATTTCCATGGAAGCCGACGGGCCAGTTAGCATGAATGGATCACGGGTACTTGCCAGCCCCCCATTCAGATCATAGCCGGCCTTTAACTCATCGAATACCAAGCCACGCTGAAGCAGATCACTAAAATCCAGTCGCAGTCGTCTTGACAGGGTGTTTAAATTAAGCAGCCCGAATACCCGTAGCAAGTTAGCACCACTACCGGATTCAATGATACGCCCCTCTTCAGCCTGAAAGCTGAAAAAACCATCAAGGTCTGCCACACTAAATTGCCAGGGAGCGCCTGACCAGGTCAACTGTGCTGAAGAAACTAAATGCGTCGTTTCCAGTGGCCTTCCCTGCCCCCAAAGATCAAGCACATCAGCCAAATCAGCCCCGGCAAGATTTAAAGTGATATCCGTAGCTGAATTTTGACCTGTTTGCCAATGCGCTCGACCACTGACAGAAAAATCGAGTAACTCACCCTGTATATTGTCAAAGATCACCTGTTGTGCTTCAGGTTGCATACGCAGTCCCCAACGCCCTAACGCTCGCTCACCAAAGCGCAGATCTTCAATTTGCAAATCAAGTCCGGGGAGTTGTGTGGTATCGATTGACAGCGCTTTATCCCTAACGGATTGCAACAGGGGTGCAGGGGACTCGGGCTCGTCGTCACCAGGACTCAGATGCAGATGTTCAAATCTGGCTACCCATTCACCCTCAGAGGCCGATACAGAGGGTTCAATATAGCCTTGTGCGCTCAAGCCAGCCAGTTCACCTGACACTTCAAGCCTGGAAGCTTGTGGCAGCACCGGAACTCCCTGTCCCAGCAACACCTGCCCTCGCAGTTGGGCCGACAAGTCCAGAACGCCCTGCAGCAATTGACCATAGTGAAAGGCCACACGTGAACGTTCAGGATAAATGTCCAGATAGAGCGAGCGACTCTCTTCAGTCGGTTTTGCCAGCATCAGAGGCAGATCAACGGCTGTTCCCACAAGATCTGAACGTAACTCAATGCGCGGGCAGCGTGACTGTTCGGCACAGAAAGTCATATCCATCTGCACCTGACTTTTGCCATCCAACCTGTTAGATAGTTGTATACCCGTCAGGTGATCCAGATTCACACTGGATACCGCCCCTTGCAGATGAACCTGCGTGTCAGCCCCCCGAGTAGTTATCCGTGCCTCTATTGCTTCACCAAACAACTGCCCCTGCAAACGATCCGCTGCCAGTCCTTGCTGGGTGGTATAGCTGAGCTGTCCATCGATCTCACTGAAAAAGATATCTCTTTCAAGCAGGTGCAGGGTACTTTGCTTAAGTGCTGTCTGTACCTGAACCGCGGTCTTATCAGGATCATCCACCGGCACCTGGAGATCTAAACGCGTAGTGGTATCACCACTAAATTGTAAATCGTCAAAGGCTGTTCCCAGGTAGCCCCCCAGGGCTGACTCAGTCAGCAGCACACTGAAGTCTGATGCGTCACCTTCTAACAGGGATGCCACATGCAACTGCTGACTATCCGGGGGGAGATAGATCCAGCCACTATTGATACGGGAATTGAGGATATTGCCTTCCGCTATGTCGATGCGCAGTTCAGTATTGCGCAGATGCAAAAATATCCGCCCATCCCGGACCACCGGCCAATCAGGATGGAAGGCAAACTCAGCCTGATCTGCATCCAGAAACAGCTGCACACTCACCGGTAAATGCTGAGACTCAGGACGTAAGCCAGCATGTATCAGCAAACCAGCCTGATTCACCTGCCCGGCACGGATAGCGTCTTTAAGCCAGTCATACAGGGTTTCTCCAAGCTCTCTGGGCGGTGTGTAAAACTCCGTTTGTAGAGCATCCGTGTCAGTAATACCGATTAATAGACTGAATTCGATCTGCTCCTCGGCATCAAACGGACGGTACAAGCCAAAGCGCCCGTTAGCACTAATGGCCTCATTGCGTAAGCTGAGCAAGCCACTGTTCAGACGCAACGCCTCACTACTGACTTCCCAGCTCACCAGCCCACTCGCTTCAGAGTAATTCCAGCCAGTACCAAAAAGCTGTGGAAAGTTCAGCGTAAACGCAGCGCTTTCGAGTTCAATTTGTCCCATGTCCAGATTAGCATGCAACTGACCACTGATACCGGAGGCTTCGGGCGCATCCTGCCAGGCAGATACTGCTACATCATCCAGACGGGCGGTCAACACAAAACTTAACCAGTCTTGTGGATTCTCCCACCCCACCGCTAATTGACTAACCTGCCCCTCTGGTGCCAGGCGATCCAGGACCGACTCCGCCGTATCCGGCAACACATCCAGCATTTCCACCCAGTAATGCAACACTGCAAGATCGAGTGAATCCAACGCCAGATGTAGCGGCTCAATCCCCTGGCTCTCTGACAGACGAAATTCGGAAATCAGCTCGGGCAAAACTAACTGCACCCCTTGCACGCTGGCCTGCAATGATCTGAATTGTAATTGATAACTGTCATCATCAAGCGGCAGCAGCACAAAGCGGCTTTTCAGATTATCAATTTCTGGCCACTGAGGACCTGAGATGGACAGCGGTGTCACCGAGAAATCACCTTGCAGTTCTGTCAGTTGATGATCAGACCAGCTGCCCCATAGGTGTGCCGACAGATCCAGAGCATCCATTTCCACCGGCAAAATTCCCAGATTTAATAGCTCGGGTCCCAAAGCATCACTTTGTAAAAAGAAACGGTAATCTCCACCCAGTGGATCAGTAGGATCAAATTCACTGGCATGCAGTGCGAATACGCCATAAGCATCTTCGCCAATACGCGGCATCCGCGCTGAACCACTGATTTGATACTCTCCTTGCGCGGCTTCGAACATGGCATTTATCGGCGATATCAGCTGTATCTCACCGTTTTGCGGCTGCAACCCAACATGCAGATTACTTAACACCACTGAGGGTTGATGCTGCAAAAAAGCCAGAAATTTTCCACTGCCTGCGTTATCCTCCCCATCGTTTATCCCTTCTGCCGCCGAGGGTAGCCAACGCCCTTCATATTCCTGCCAAAGCAAATCCGCATCCCGAAGTTCAGCGACGCTGAATACCGGCATAAACTGTATCAGGCTCTGCACCACATCCAGTGTCATTTCCAGGTGTTCAGCTTGTAAAGAGACAGTCGGTGCATTCGGTGAGGAAGACAGTAATGTCAGATCTTCAATGCGCAGCTGCAGATGCAGGCGAGACAGTGAGGCGTTAAATTCACCAAATCGGATAGTCATGCCGAGTCTGGAGCTGAGATGAGATGCGATCTGATCTGAGAAACGTGAAAGGTGAGGCAGGCCAAAGCGCAGGCTCAAAAGCACCAATGCTGGTATCAGTGCCAATACCAACAGCACTTTGTAGAGTTTTGCCAACCGACGAATCATAATGCGATCTCAGCGCAATACGACATCGAACTGTTCAGGCGAATACTGGGTTTCTGACTGAAAACGAATAGTTTTACCGATAAACGCTTCAAGTTCAGCCACATGATCCGACGCCTCGTCCATAAGATAATTAACCACACTGGTTGCCGCCAGCAGCAAATAGCTTTCCGTATCATACGCACGGTGTTGGCGCAGTATTTCTCTGAAAATCTCGTAAGAGACTGTTTCCGGCGTTTTGACACTTCCTCGCCCCTGGCAGACTGGACAGGTTTCGCAGAGTACATGTTCAAGACTTTCACGGGTGCGCTTGCGCGTCATTTCGACCAGACCCAGTTCAGAAACCCCGGTTACTTTGCATTTTGCATGGTCTTTTTCCAGCACCCGGTCCAGTGTGCGTTGCACCTGGCGCTGGTGATCCGGGTCAATCATATCGATAAAATCGATAATAATAATCCCCCCCAGATTACGCAATCTTAGCTGACGCCCTATCGCTGTAGCCGCTTCAAGGTTAGTTTTGAAGATGGTTTCTTCCAGATTACGGTGACCTACGAATCCGCCAGTATTGATATCCACCGTAGTCATAGCTTCAGTCTGGTCAAAAATCAGATAGCCACCAGACTTCAGCTCAACTTTACGTCCCAGTGCCTTTTGCATCTCTTCTTCAACATTAAACATGTCAAACAGTGGACGCTCGCCGGGGTAATACTCGATCTTATCGACAATTTCCGGCACCAGCACCTGCGCAAACTCCAACGCACTCTGATAGGTTTCTCTTGAATCGATACGAATACGCTCCACACCAGAGTGCGCCATGTCGCGCAGCGCGCGCATGTGCAATGGCAGGTCTTCATAAACGATGGAAGTGACACTTGCTGATTCGATTTTTTGCTGCAGATTGCGCCATAGACGGCGTAAAAAGTCGATATCTGATCTGAGCTCATTTTCAGCAACGCTTTCAGCCACGGTACGCAGAATAAAACCGCAACTATCCTCTGCCTGATCATTTTCTAACAGCAAAGACTCCATAATACCCTTGAGGCGCTCGCGCTCATCAACATCATCTATTCGTTGAGAAATACCAATATGGTCATTCTTCGGCATTAACACCAGATAGCGTGACGGAATAGACAAGTGGGTTGTCAGGCGCGCGCCTTTGCTACCGATAGGGTCTTTAGTTACCTGAACCAATAACGTGTCACCTTCACGAATCACCTGAGCGATAGGTACAGTGGTTCGGCTGGCGTGACTGCCATTGGTATCAACGCCCACCAGTTCATCCACTGGAATAAAGGCCGCGCGCTCAAGACCGATATCAACAAACGCCGCCTGCATACCTGGCAGCACTCTGGCAACACGACCTTTATAGATATTACCGACAATCCCCCGACGACTGGCTCGCTCAACGTAGATTTCCTGCGGCATACCATTTTCAACGACGGCCACACGCGTTTCCATCGGGGTAAAGTTGATCAGAATTTCCTCAGCCATAGGCATGTTCCTTTACTCCTGCACCCTGCTGCCAAATCATCACGCCATGGCGCTGCAACAAGGCGGCTGTTTCAAAAAGTGGCAAGCCAACAACGCCAGAATAGCTGCCGGTAATAGAACGGACGAACACCGCTGCTTTGCCCTGTATGGCGTAACCACCTGCCTTATCCAAGGGTTCGCCAGTATGCCAATAGTCCCGACACAGCGTTTCATTCAACTCAGAGAAGCTGACCTCAGTGGTCACATGAATCACTTCGTGCTGCTGCGGCGTAACCAGTGCCACCGCTGTAATCACCTGGTGAGTACGGCCTGACAAGCGCATCAACATACTAATAGCATCGGCTTCATGTTCAGGCTTACCCAATATACTTCCATCAATAGCAACACTGGTGTCTGCACCGAGCACAGCCAGTGGCCTGTCAAGTTGCCGATAACAACTTAAGGCTTTTTCAAGCGCCAGACGCATTGTATAACCAGAGGGGGTTTCACCAGCCTGAACGGCTTCACAAATGGATGACGGCACGACTCGGTAGGCCACACCTATCTGCTCAAGCAAGGCCCGACGACGGGGAGATGCGGACGCCAGTATCAGCTCGGTCATGCTTGTCTCACTCTATTCTGAAGGTTCTGCGTACACCGTGTAAAATAACATAGACCCAGGGCCAGAGCAGCGCACTCACTAATGAGGGCAACATAAAGTGCAAACCACCAGACGTAGTGCCAGTAATACCCTGCATCCAGAAGAACAGCAATTGGTTAACACCCACCAGTACCATCACCATCATCGATTGCTGCCACAAGGGAAACATACGCAAACGTTTGTATAACAAAAGCACCAAGTAAGCAATTAATGTCAGTGACAAAGCGTTCAGTCCCAGCACACTGCCACGAATAATATCAAGCAACACGCCCATGGCAAACGCGCTGACCAGCCCAACTCGATGAGGCAGCATCAGCACCCAGTAGATTAATACCAATGCCACCCATTCCGGACGATACCAAAGCAAAAAAACAGGTAAAGGAATCTGACTGAGAATAAGGCCAACCAAAAAGGTCGCGAAGATAATCAGCGAGCCGCCCTGAGTCTGATCCTGCTTCATGGTGCATCAGACTCATCGGGATAATCTATCACCAGTAATTGACGACTGCGGTCCAGGCGCGCAGTGGGTCGGGCTTTAACCAGCAGAAAGGGACGTCCAGGATCATGAATTATTTCATCCACCACAGCGACCGGATAGCCTCTCGGGAAGCGCCCGCCCAGGCCGGAAGTCAGTAGCAGGTCGCCCTCCTGTATATCAGCGGTACTGGGCACATGGCTGAGCTCCAACTCATCCAACAACCCTTTACCCAGTGCAATACTTCGAAAACCACTGCGATTGACTTCGACCGGAATAGCAGTACGCGCATCCGTAATCAACATCACCCGGCTGGTATAGTGGGCCAGGGAAAGCACTTGCCCCATGATGCCTCCGGCATCAATGACCGGCTGCCCTATACGCAACCCTTCTTCAGATCCTCGATTCAAAATCACTTCATGCAGAAAAGGGTCTGGATTGACGCCAATCAACTCCACCGCCTTGACGCCTGGCTCAAGGCGTTCACGTGCATTGAGTAACTCACGCAGTTGCCGATTCTCCTCGGTCAAAGACTCCATTCGCAATGACTTGCGCTGCAGCTCCAAAGCTTCCGTACGCAGCTGTTCATTATCACGAATCAGTGCAGCACGATCTACAAACAGGTCGGAGAGCTTATCAGCTGTACGCGAGGGTATATCCACCAGCCATTGCAGAGGTGTTACCAATAAAGTAAGGTACATGCGCCCCTCTTTCATCTTCGGCCAATTCAGATCCGTGGCAATGAGCCCCAACGTCATGATCAGCAGAAAGATAAACAGAAAGCGCGGATTACGACCACGAAAAATAGGATTAATCGGACACCTCCTGCTGTTCAGGGAACAGAGGTATCCGATTCAGAGTGAAGATTGGCCAGATCGGCATGCGTTACTCGTGTGTCAGTATCTCGAAGGAATGCTTATCCAGCATCTCAAGTGCACGACCGCCCCCTCTGGCCACACAGGTCAACGGGTCTTCAGCCATAATTACCGGCAGACCGGTTTCTTCACTGATCAGACGATCTATATTACGCAGCAACGCACCGCCCCCTGTAAGAACAATTCCATGCTCAGCAATATCAGACGCCAGTTCAGGCGGACAGCCTTCCAGCGCGCTTTTAACAGCCTGAATAATAGCTGACAAAGGCTCTTGCAGCGCTTCAAGAATTTCATTGGAGTTCAGTGTGAAACTGCGAGGAATCCCTTCGGCCAGGTTACGACCCCGGACATCAATTTCCAACACTTCGTTACTTGGGTAAGCGGTACCTACCTCCTGTTTGATGCGCTCGGCCGTTGCATCACCGATCAAGCTGCCATAGTTACGACGAACATAGGTCACAATGGACTCATCGAAACGGTCACCACCCACTCGTACTGACTCAGCATAGACAATACCGTTCAAGGAAATAACAGCAATCTCTGTGGTTCCACCACCGATATCCACCACCATCGACCCTGTGGCTTCATCCACTGGCAAGCCCGCACCGATGGCCGCTGCCATAGGCTCTTCGATCAGGTACACTTCACGGGCACCGGCGCCTATGGCGGATTCACGAATGGCTCGACGCTCTACCTGAGTTGACTTACACGGCACACAAACCAGTACCCGCGGACTTGGTGTCATAAAACTGTTGTCGTGTACTTTACTGATAAAATACTGCAACATTTTTTCGGTAACATGGAAATCAGCAATCACGCCGTCCTTCATGGGACGGATTGCGGTAATATTGCCAGGCGTACGACCGAGCATACGCTTGGCCTCAGTACCCACGGCTGCAACCGTTTTCTGATTCCCTATGGTGCGAATAGCCACCACGGAAGGTTCATTAAGTACAATGTCACGATCCCGAACATAAATCAGTGTGTTGGCTGTACCGAGGTCGATGGAAAGGTCGCTTGAAAAAAGCCCTCTGAATTTCTTAAACATGTGAATGAGTACCTGAGATTCGCCAGTTTGGCCAATAATCCTGAAAGGCTGTAACTCTAACAATGGCAGGGATTTTGAGCAAGGAACAAATGTGTTAACTTATGCATGATTACTCTTTTTTTCAAGCTTAATGTGAGAAACTGCTTTATGTCTCTGGATCGAACTGATGTTGAACGCATCGCGCATCTCGCCCGCCTGGCCATCTCTGAACCGGAAGTACCGGAATATACTGAGAGCCTCAATAGCATTCTCACGCTAATCGATCAGATGCAGGCCACGCCGACTGATGGCATAGAACCACTCGCCCATCCGCTGAATGCTGTTCAGTGCCTGCGTGCTGATACGGTCACCGAAGCAAATCAGCGTGATCAGTTACAAGCCTGCGCACCGGCTGTAGACAATGGCCTGTTCCTGGTCCCTAAAGTTATCGAATGATTGCCCTCTTATTACCGCAAGGAAAAACCACTGATGTTTAACCTGACACTCAGCGAGCTATCGCATGCTCTCAGCCGGGGAGAATTCAGCAGCGTTGAGCTCACCCAGTCGCTATTGGACCGCATTCACCGACTGGACAGCCACTACAACAGCTTTATCACTCTGGCTGATGACACTGCACTATTACAAGCCAAGGCTGCCGATGCCGCGCGCGCGGCTGGCCATGCCACCCCACTGACCGGCCTGCCGATTGCGCACAAAGATCTGTTTTGTACCCAAGGGATTCGCACCAGCTGTGGCTCTAAAATGCTGGATAACTTTATATCGCCCTACAATGCCACACTGGTGGAGCGCCTTAATCAGGCCGGTGCAGTCACCCTGGGGAAAACCAACATGGATGAATTCGCCATGGGGTCTTCCAACGAGTCCAGCTATTATGGTCCGGCCCGTAACCCCTGGGATACGCAACACGTGCCCGGCGGCTCATCCGGCGGTTCTGCCGCGGCGGTCGCTGCACGCCTGATTCCGGCAGCCACAGGCTCCGACACCGGCGGATCTATTCGCCAACCTGCTGCACTCTGTGGCATCACCGGCCTCAAACCCACCTACGGGCGCATATCACGCTATGGCATGGTGGCCTTTGCCTCATCTTTGGATCAAGCTGGCCCGTTGACTCGTTCAGCCGAAGATGCCGCCTTGTTGCTGCAAGTCATGGCGGGAGAAGATCCGCTCGATTCCACCTGCTCAACGCAGGCTGTGCCTAATTACAGCACCACCCTGAATGACTCGCTGGAAGGTCTGCGTATCGGCCTGCCCAAGGAGTATTTCGCAGAAGGTACTGATCCAGCCATACTGCAAAAAGTGCGCGAAGCGGTAGCTGAGTTCGAAAAACTTGGCGCCAGCGTCAAAGAGGTCAGCCTACCCAACACGCATCTATGCATACCCGCGTATTATATTCTGGCACCGGCTGAAGCCTCTTCCAACCTGTCGCGCTTTGACGGGGTTCGCTATGGCCACCGCTGTGATGACCCCAAGGATCTGGAAGACCTGTACAAACGCACCCGCGCCGAAGGGTTTGGCACCGAGGTCAAGCGCCGCATCATGGTCGGCACGTATGCCCTGTCAGAAGGCTTCTACGATGCTTATTACCGTAAAGCGCAGCAGATCCGCCGGATGCTGCAGCAGGATTTTGTCAGCGTTCTCGACGAGGTTGATGTCATCATGGCCCCTGTAACCCCCTACCCGGCCTTCCGCCTGGGCGAAAAAAACAGTGATCCGGTGTCCATGTACATGGAAGATATATTCACTCTGTCACTCAACCTGGCAGGACTTCCCGGCATGTCAGTTCCCTGTGGTTTCACCGGAAAACTACCAGTCGGACTGCAGATTATCGGTAACTATTTTGCCGAAGCGAAACTGCTGAATATCGCCCACAAATTCCAGCAAGTCACCGACTGGCATCAACAGGCACCTGCCACCCCTGAGTGAGGATAGATTAAGATGGAATGGGAAGTTGTTATCGGGCTGGAAATCCATGCCCAGCTCGCCACCCAAACAAAGATTTTTTCTGGAGCCAGCACCGCCTTTGGTGCTGAACCCAATACCCAGGCCTGCGCAGTCGATCTGGCGCTGCCAGGCACCCTGCCGGTATTCAATGAAAACGCCCTGCGCATGGCGGTGATGTTTGGTTTGGCGGTAAATTCCGAAATTGGTAAGCGCTCTGTTTTTGATCGTAAAAACTATTTTTACCCGGACCTACCCAAAGGCTATCAGACGACACAGCTAGCCGAGCCAATTGTTGGCCCGGGCCATGTCGATATTGAGCTGGATGACGGCAGCACCCGTCGTGTACGCATCCACCATGCCCATCTGGAAGAGGATGCGGGCAAGTCGCTGCATGAAGATTTCCATGGCATGACCGGTATCGACTTGAATCGTGCTGGCACCCCCCTGGTCGAAATCGTCTCGGAACCGGATATGCGCAGCGCCAAAGAAGCCTCGGCCTACGCACGAAAAATTCACGCTATCATCACCACACTGGGTATTTGTGATGGCAATATGGCCGAAGGCTCGATGCGTTGTGACTGCAACGTCTCAATTCGTCCCAAAGGCCAGGAAGCGCTCGGCACCCGTACCGAGTTGAAAAACATCAACTCCTTCCGCTTTATCGAACGCGCTATCGATACCGAGGTCGCTCGACAAATCGATTTGATCGAAGACGGTGGCCGGGTCATACAGGAAACGCGTCTCTATGACCCGGATCGTAATGAAACCCGCAGCATGCGCTCCAAAGAGGAAGCTAATGACTACCGTTATTTTCCCTGTCCGGATCTGCTACCAGTCATCATTGACGACAGCTACATAGAGGCCATTCGTAAGGATCTTCCAGAACTACCGGATGCACGTCGTGCACGCTTTATCAACGACTACAGTTTATCGGCCTATGATGCGGCACTACTATCGGCCTACCGTCAGCAGGCTGATTATTTTGAGCTGGTGGTTTCAATCACGGGTGATGCAAAACTCTCGGCCAACTGGGTGACTGGAGAGCTGGCTCGCTACCTCAATCAGCAGGATCTGGATATCAGTGCCTCACCGGTTTCAGCCGAGCAGTTGGGTGGCCTGATCAACCGTATCAAGGATGACACCATAACCGGCAAAATTGCCAAAACCGTATTCGAAGTCCTGTGGAGTGACGGTGGCACAGCCGATAGCATCATTGCGGCGAAGGGTCTGAAGCAGGTTAATGATGCTGGCGCTATTGAAGCGATGATCGACCAGGTCATTGCGGAATGCACGCCGCAGGTAGAACAGTATATTGCCGCCGAACCCGATAAGCGCGGCAAAATGCTGGGCTTTTTTATGGGCCAAGTGATGAAACTGACCCAAGGCAAAGCCAACCCGGGTCAGGTTCAGGGTGTACTGAAGAAGAAACTGGACGAGCGCTGCTGATATAGAGGCATACAGCTACGACATAGAGCGCCAATAACAAAAAACCGGATCACTGACCCGGTTTTTTGTTTCTGCATGCTCAGTACTAACTACCGATCAATAATCTCCACCGACCATATCAACAGGACGCGGAGTTGATTTAGTGCTAACCGGCAGTTTCGGATACATTACATCCGGAACATCACCCGTCAAGGTGCGCAGGAAGGCGGTGATTTTCTGAACTTCATTGTCGTTCAGTTCAGCACCCAATTGCGCTACACCCATAACTGCAACGGCTTCTTCCAAGTCCCATACAGCTCCGGAATGAAAGTAAGGCGCTGTCAGCTCAATATTGCGCAGTGGCGCGGCACGGAAGACATAATCATCAGTGGCAGTCTTAGTCACTTCAAAACGACCACGGTCACCCTCAGGTAGAATATCCGCACCTGGACGGGTAATCAGACCAAATGGGAAGTAACCCTGTCCACCAAAGTTAACGCCAGAGTGGCAAGCGGCACAGCCTTTATCCATAAACAGCGCCAAGCCTTCTTTCTGCTCAGCATTCAGCGCATCATCCTCACCATTGAGCCACAGGTCAAATGGTGAATTAGGGGTGATTAACGTGGCTTCAAAGGCTTCGATGGCAACTGCCATATTATCAAAACTGACCGGATCAGCCTGCTCTGGGAAGGAGGCTTTAAAGCGGTCAATATACTCTGGCATGCTGTTAAGGGTATCCACCACGCGTGCTGGCGTGCTGCTCATTTCAACCCCGGCCTGAACCGGTCCTTTAGCCTGCTCAGCCAGATCTGCCGCACGACCATCCCAGAACTGGGCGGCGTTAAAGACCGCATTGAATACGGTCGGTGCGTTACGTGGCCCTTTCTGCCAACCATGACCAATGGATACAGGCAAATAATCATCACCACCAAAACCGACGTTATGACAGGTGTTACAACTGATCAAATGACTGGAAGACAGACGCGGTTCGAAGAACAGCATCGCCCCTAATTCAACTTTTTCCGGTGTCAGCACATTACCTTCAATGACAGGTGCCTCTGTTGGAATCGCTTCAAACATTCCAGTAGCACGATCACGCAACTCATCAGCCAGTGCAACCGAAGATGCCATGGACAGACAGATAGCTGCCGATAATAGATTGATTTTACTTTTCATTTTGCCCCCTTTAACCCTGATTCAGGGTATTAAACTACCCGTAATTCTAGCAGGGTTATAGGGATTGCCAAATGAAACCGGCGTCATAGTTCAATATAAAAGTTGATGTAGATCAATTAAAGCACCGTTTTTTTATTCTATGCCAGCTTGGCTGAGCTGGCTTCGCATTTGTGCCAACGTAGCAACATAATCAGGCGTATTAAAAATAGCCGAACCAGCGACAAAAGTATCCGCGCCTGCGGCAGCGATCTGGCCAATATTGTCTACTGTCACCCCACCATCGACCTCAAGGCGTATCGGGTAACCACTGGCATCAATGCGCTGTCGTGCTTCACGCAGCTTATCCAACGTCGCCGGTATGAACTTCTGCCCACCAAAACCGGGGTTAACAGACATCAGCAAAATGATGTCAACTTTATCCATCACATAATCGAGATAGTGCAGCGGAGTTGCTGGGTTAAACACCAGACCCGATTTACAGCCACCATCACGAATCAACTGCAAGGAGCGATCAATATGCTCGGAAGCTTCTGGATGAAAGGTGATCCAGCTGGCCCCGGCTTCGATGAAATCCCCGATCAGGCGATCCACCGGCTTCACCATCAAATGGACATCAATCGGCGCAGTGATACCATGCTTGCGCAAGGCTTTACACACCATCGGTCCGATGGTCAGATTAGGCACATAATGGTTATCCATGACATCGAAGTGCACCACATCAGCACCCGCGTCCAGCACAGCATTTACTTCATCACCCAGACGGGCAAAATCTGCGGATAATATGGAAGGGGCTATCAGAAAGTCTGTCATATATAATCCTGGTCGTCAGTCTGTCAAATTTGCGTTATTGTATCGAATAACCGAGCATGCATCAGCTTTACCTTTTTTGCGAGGCCCCACCTAAATCATGAAAACGACGAAATCCGGCTTTTTTCTGGCTGCACTACTTATGATCGGCTTATTTGCTTTTGCCACTCAGGTTCAGGCATACAGCATGACAGAACTGCAAGCCGTCCTACCCGCAGACACAGAAATAGTGATGCTGGAACAAGGGGACGATAGCTACCCTGCGCTACTGCAGCAAGCTGAACGTGCCGATGCACTCGGTGGCATTCTGATACTGACCGACACTGACAGTGGTAATCAATGGCTGGAACAGTCTCATGCTTTGCGACTGTATCTGGCTGAGTACGGCTGGTGGACACTCACCAGCCAGCTCCCGCTGACACCCCTCAACTTGCCTGAAGTATCAGCACAGGATAAAGAGGAGGCACTGGAAGCACACAAAACAATTGTACAACAACGGATTCAGCAAGGTCTGCAGACACTGGGCGAACGTGAGCAAGCGCGTTTATTAATTATAGGTATAGGCCGCAGCGCGGCTCAAGCAACCGCATTTCTTCATCAGAACCCGAATGAAAACAACAGAGGATTGATTCTGATTAACCCCAGGCCAGTCGATGACACTCACTGGGCCGAATTTCTACAGCAACTGACTGAGCTGGAGATAACACTTATCGATCTTTATGCTGAACCCTACCCACCTGGCGAAGCCGCTATCCCTGATGCAAGAATGCGCCGTAATGCAGCCAAACAAGCCAGATTAGTGGATTATCACCAAAGCAGCATCAAAACACCCTGGGCAGGTTGGCGCCAGGAAATGCCTTGGCTGACACGTCAGCTTAGGGGCAAGTTGTTAAGGCATATTATCGAACCCGATCAACGGTCCGCTGATCAGATCATGGCGCCAGAAAATATGGATCAGCGCCCACCGGGTATTCGCCGTTAGCGAAACCCGCGTGCTGTACGAATACGGTCGTAAGCACCCTGAATCTCCTGCGCTCTCTCCTTGGCCAGTTGCATCATAGCTTCAGGCATGCCACGAGAGACCAGTTTATCTGGATGGTGCTGACTCATCAGCTTGCGCCAAGCCTTTTTGACTTCAGCATCAGTGGCTGACTCACTCACGCCCAGCACCCCATATGCCTCCGCCATCAAGGATTCGTGTGACCGTCCGGTTGCATGATCCCAGTCCCCGGCATGACGCGCAAAAGCCTGCGCCGCCTGAATGCGCTCCATAACCGCACGCATCTCAATAGGACTGAATGCCAGCAAATGGCAAATTTCTTCAATTACTGACAACTCAGCCGCTGACATTTCGCCATCGGCCATAGCCGCCTGCAACTGCAGTTCCAGGAACATCAGCTTTACCGGCAAGCGGTGTCTGAGCACTAATGCCAACGGTTTTAACACCGATGACATGTCGAAATCAGCCTCTTTTCCCTGAGAAAAGTATTTAATTGCCAATTGCTTGGCCGACTCATTTAACTGCATCCGCGCCATGACTTCTCGCGCAAAGCCGATCTCCGACTCGGTGACCCGACCATCCGCTTTGGCAATTTTCCCCATCACCGTAAAAGTGGCCCGGAAGAATAACTGCTGCGGTGCAATAGCCTTAATCTTTTGAAAGGCGCGTTGAACAAAGTAGCCAATCAAACCACCAAACACCAGCCCAAACAGCCCGCCGGACATCAACCCAACCAAGCCACCTAACACCAAACCGGTTTTGTAACGGATAAATTCCTGCCCGGTTTTTTCGCCCCAATGTTGACCGCTCACTCTTTTATTTCCTCAATTAACTGCCGATCCAACTGATATAAACGCTCTGGAGTACCGACATCGGACCAGCAGCCACCATGATACACACCCCGCAAACATCCGCTGGCAATCGCCTGCCTGAATAAAGGTGCCAAAGGAAAACGCCCAGGCTGGCAGGCTTCAAATAAACGTCCTTTAAGCACACTGATACCACTGAAGGTAAACGAGTGCCCATTGGCGGGATGCAGATAACCACTGGCATCCAGCTTAAAATCACCTTGCTCATGCCATTCCGGATTTTTCACCATCAACAACACCCCCAGTTCCTGCTCTAACAGAGGCGTATCTATCAGCAATCGCAGATCCAGATCACAAAATACATCGGCGTTGATCACCAGAAAGCGATCATCTGACTCAGTTATTAATTGGGGCAGTGCTTTCAGAATACCACCCCCTGTTTCCAGGGGTTCGGTTTCGGCTGAATAACAGATCTCCAGCCCCCACGACTGACCATTCCCCAATTCGGCTTCCAGTTGCTCGCCCAACCAGGCATGATTGATGACCACCTGGGTAATACCTGACGCAGCCAGCCGCTCCAAGTGCCAGACAATCAGCGCCTTCCCACCCACCTGCAACAGGGGTTTTGGAGTGTGTAAAGTCAATGGACGCATGCGTGTACCCAAGCCTGCCGCAAGGATCATTGCCTTCATGTATACCACCGATCATTTAGTTCACGACCTTGTAATTCAGGTTGTTGATTAACAGCGGGTATAACCTGACTTTGTAACCAGTCAGCAAACTCGGAGAACTCAGGGTAACGCCGGGCACTCTGATACAAATTGCGCAAAGTCAGCGGAATATCCTGAAGATAGGCTGTTTTACCATCACGCAAACACAAACGCACAAATATCCCACACACTTTAAGGTGGCGCTGCATCCCCATCCAGTCAAATGCCTGTTTGAATGCAGCAACATCCATAGATTTTGCCAGCGGAGATTGCTGCTGAAACTGCTCTACCCACCCAGCAACTTTTTCTTCCGGCCAGTGGATATAACTGTCACGCAGCAATGAAACCAGATCATAGGTCAGTGCACCGGCAACAGCATCCTGAAAATCGATCACCCCGATTTGCGCATCTGGCAAAAGCATCAGATTACGCGAATGGTAATCCCGGTGTACAGTGACCTGCGGTTGCGCCAGTGCGGCTTCAACCAACTGCGATTCCACCTTTGCCAACAAGCTGGATTGCGACCCGGGCAGTGAAAGCCCCAGCCAGCGCTGTAAAAACCACTCCTGAAACAACTGCATTTCCCGACGCAGCAAGACCTCATCATAAGGCGGTAATGTCTGTGCTGGAATACTTTGAATTTTAACCAGCTCGGAAAAAGCCGACGCGTATAAACCATCCGCAGTTCCAGAATTCAGTGCCGCATAGAATAGTTGGTCACCAAAGTCTTCAAGCAGTAAAAACCCTTGATCAAGATCCTCAGCCAGTAATTTCGGTACCCGTACACCTGCGGCAAGCCACTGTTGTGCGACTGCCACAAAGGGGCGACAGTCCTCATGCTCAGGCGGCGCATCCATAACAATAAAAGATTGTTTGTTAGCCTGAACTCTAAAGTAGCGCCGAAAACTGGCATCTCCAGCCACCGGCTCCAGTGTAATGGGCTCATCTACCCCTAAAGCAAAACCAGTTATTTGCTTAGCTACCCAGTTTTTAAGCGCCAGCTGTCGCCTTCCCATTCGTTGTCCCCTAGCACTTGCCCTAGTTAATGCTTTATTATGCAGTGCTTAATAGTACTAGACTCACAGGCAGCAAGAAACTCTGCCTGATTCGCTACCGGACTGCGACCTGATGCCTTTTAAAAAAAATAGCGCTTACCAACTGACCCTTGCCGTGGCTGCTATCCTGTGCGCACCCTTGGTGGCTGCCCAATCGGATGAACGCCTTTGGGTATGTGACCTGCTGCCTAATGGCGAATGGGACTGCGAAGTGAATGAACTTCTGATGGATGCCCAGTCAGGAGAGCCTTCTATACCGTCATCACCTGCACCACGCAGTGTAACAACGCCAGAAGTAACGTCTTCGCCCGCCAACCCGTCCAAGCCCGAAGTAACTCCAGTAAGACCTGAGCCGGAGAGTCGTGTTCAGGTCTATCCGTCAGAGCCATCAACCCTGACAACGCAAACCAGTCAGCCAGTTGCAGCAACACCCCAACAACAGACAAGCAACCGGGCCCGTTCTGCTGATGCCTGGGACTGCACTGTCGGTACTGATGGCAACTGGTCATGTGCTCCAGGTAATAACCAAGCCGTCAGCGTTGCCGAACTGGGTCGTTTCAATTCGAGCAGTCCTGGAGCTTCAGGACTGTTATTGAATAACCCCTATGCCTACCTTGACTGGTATCCTTACAACAATGATGAGCCGGCCTTGTGCCGTGGGCGTTATGTAGAACCGGATATTGATTACCTGCAAAAAGATCTGGCACCTGGTGAAGAAGCCGTGTATGCCGAGGCCGATCTATCCAATGCCGACCTGCAAAGTGGCTTGGCACGCCTGACAGGTGGGGTAAAACTGCAGCAGGAAAGCCGCCTGTTCACCAGCCGTTATGGCGAAGTAGACAATGAAAACAGCACGGCCTTCCTTGAAGGAGAGGTAACCTTCAGAGAACCAGGGCTGCTATTGGTCGGGCAGCGTGCAGAAACTAATTTTGATACAGGTGTATCCAGCTTCTATTCAGCTGAATATATTATGCACACCGAACACCTGCGTGGTTCGGCTGCTACAATAACCCGCTATGATGATAACCGCGTCCGTCTTGAATCCGGGGCGATCACTTACTGCGAACCAGGCAACAGCGACTGGGCAATTAACTCTGGCAATATCGTACTCCACCCTGACAAGGGCTATGGTATAGCCACCCACGCCACATTCAGAGTGGCGGACATCCCGGTTTTTTACATGCCATGGTTCCGCTTTCCTATCGATAGCCGCCGCCAATCCGGTTTTCTCTACCCAAGCCTCGGAATTTCAAAAAGTGATGGGGTAGATTTCAGCATTCCCTACTACTTCAATATAGCACCGAATCTGGATGATACCCTGGCGCTACGCCACATCGAGAAACGCGGGATGTTACTGGAAAATGAGCTCAGGTATATGAATGACTGGTCTCATAACACCTTAAGCCTGGGCTACCTGTCAGGAGACAACAAATACGAGGACGAGGATCGCTGGCTAGTAGGCTTCAACCACGAAGGCTCACCCAGTGAACGCTGGCTCAGCCACGTTGACTATACCAAGGTCAGTGACATTGATTACTTTGCCGACCTCGGCACCTCGCTGGAAGTTCAACGTGAAGACCATCTAAACCAGCAGGGCCAGTTGCGCTACCTGGGAAATGGCTGGCAATTTCTGGCCAACTTACATCAATACCAGACCATTAGTGGTGGCGGTGTCCCTTACCAGAAATCACCACAACTGCAACTAACAGGTAATGAGCAGCTGGGCTCCGGAGTAGCGCTAAACTATCTGACTGAGTTTGTGCGCTTCGACACATCCGATTCAAGTCTTATACATGCAAACCGTGTGCATTTAAGGCCGTCTCTATCTTATCGAGCATCAAAGCCCTGGGGATATTCGAATGCTGAATTAACGCTTTGGCATAGTAGTTACGATTATTTTAATAAACCAGCAGGTAATGCAGCCACATCACTGACGGCGGGTATAGCCAGCATTGATTCCGGACTTTATTTCGATCGTGATTTCTCAATCGGCAGCAAAGAGTTTTCTCAATCGCTGGAACCCCGGTTGCAGTTGTTGCACAGTGAAAAAAATAATAACACCCCCTCAACTAACTTCGACTCATCACAGATGAGCTTCAGCTATTACAATTTATTTGATCGCTACGGCTGGAGTGGTAATGATCGGGTTTCTGCGACCTCGCAGGTCACTTTGGGTACATCTTCGGCTCTGTACAATAACCAGGGACGAGAAGTGGCTCGAATTGCAGCTGCACAAGCATTTTATGCCCAAGACCGAGAACAAAATGATCTGCGTCCTGGTGATGTCAGTGGTACAGAGTCGAGCTCCAATATTGCGTTACTTGCGCAATGGAGTTTAACGCCAACCTTACGCCTCAGACATGACTCTGAAGTTAACCGTGATGACTTTTCTCTGGAAGAGCAAAACTACCAACTTACCTGGCGTCCTGATGATGAAAACCTTTTCTACTTCAGTTATCGAGACCGTATAAACTCAACAGATCCAAACAATGAACGTACACGCCAATCAGATCTGGTATTTCGTAATCAACTGGATCCCCAGTGGGCGGTCATTGGACGCTGGCAACATGACATCGCCAATAGCCAGCGACTGGATACCTTGTTAGGCTTGGAATACGGAACCTGTTGCTGGAAGATGCGTTTTACAGCACGTGAATATTTATCACCAGCAAAACGATTTACGGATGCTGCCGATTATGACCGTGGTGTGTTTATCCAGGTGGTCCTTCGAGGCCTGGGTTCCTTTGGCGGCGACGGTGGTCGCAGCCTGATTGAAGAAATAACCGGTTTTAGAGAGAAAGATCATGATAACTTCTGATAAATGGCTGATCAGGTCATTATTGACCTTTGTGCTTACAACTCTACTTTCAGTGCAAACCCAGGCACAGCAGCTGGACAGAATTGTCACCGTGGTCAACGATGATATCATTATGAAAAGTGAGTTGGATCTACGCACTAAAATCATCACCGAACAGATCCAGGCGCGCGGTGTTCAAGTCCCGCCTGCTGACGTGCTGCGTCAGCAGGTTCTGGACCGTTTAATCCTCGACAGTCTGCAGTTGCAGATAGCCGAAGTACAAGGCATGCGTATATCTGATCGTGAACTGAATGAAACGCTGGAATCCATTGCGGCTCAAAATGGCCTCACACTGCCGGAGTTTCGTGAAGCACTGATTGCGGAAGGTCAGGATTATGCTCAGGCGCGGGAACAGATCCGTCGTGAACTGTTGATTAGTCAGGTCCAACAAAGCAATGTAAACCGCCGCATTCAGGTATCAGAACAGGAGATTCGTAATTTCCTGAACTCAGATGCCACCCAACAGCATCGCCAGGCTGAGTTTTTGCTAAGTAATATTCTGATCGCGCTCCCCTCTCAGGCTTCTCCAGAGACCATTCAGGCTGCAGAACGCAAAGCCCAGGAAATCTACGATACATTGATAGCCGGTGCGGAGTTTGCTGATACCGCGGTGTCTGTATCCAACGCACCCAATGCCCTCAACGGCGGGGACCTGGGATGGCGTGATCAGAATGCGCTGCCGGAAACGCTGGCCGCCGCTATTGCCAGCTTGCAACCCGGTGACATTAGCCGTCCAATACGGACACCCGGTGGTTTTCACATCCTCCAGGTCAGAGACCGCCGTGGCGGTGAAGTTACCCTCGTCGAACAAACGCTAGTCAGCCACATTTTATTGACACCTAATGAAATTCGTTCCGATCAGCAAACCCGCAACCTGGCCTATGATCTGGTCAAGCGTATCCGCGATGGCCAGCCCTTCGAAAATCTGGCACGGCGTTATAGTGATGATCCTGGCAGCGGTTCCCAGGGTGGAGATCTGGGCTGGACTCAGGAAGGACAAATGGTACCGGAGTTTGAACAGGTGATGGGTCGCACCCCGGTAGGAGAAATATCCGAGCCCTTCGAATCACGTTTTGGCTGGCATATACTCTGGGTCAAAGAGCGTCGCACTGAGGATATGTCTGCCGAGATGATGGAAAACATGGCGCGCAACACCATCATTCAGCGTAAATATAATGAAGAACTGGACAACTGGCTGAGAGAATTACGTTCACAAGCCTATGTTGAAATCCGGAATCCAGGATAACAGGCCCCGTGGTTTTGCTACGTTTTGCACTGACTCCTGGTGAACCTGCCGGTATAGGTCCAGACTTGTGTGTGCAACTGGCACAGACATCCTGGCCACACCAGTTGGTTATCTTCGCTGATCCGGAACTACTGCGCGCACGCGCCAAAATGCTGAAACTACCCTTGGTACTAAGTGAATGGCAGGGTGAACAGGACCACAGACTGATGCCACCGGGAGAGCTACTGGTTTATCCAGTGCCCATGTCTGTACCTGCCCAGGTCGGTACTCCCGATGTCCGCAATGCGCAGTATGTCCTGGAAACACTGACACTTGCCACCCAGCACTGCCAACAGGGCAAGCTGGATGCGCTGATCACGGCACCCGTCCACAAAGGCATCATCAACGATGCGGGGATCCCTTTCACCGGACATACCGAATTTCTGGAAACTCTGACCGGCACCCCCAAGGTGGTGATGATGCTGGCAACGGAAGGTTTGAAAGTTGCCCTGGCAACTACCCACCTGCCATTGAGAGCCGTAGCAGATGCCATTACCCGTCCATTACTGGAAGAGATCATCACTATTCTTTTGCAGGACTTACGCCAGAAATTCGGCATTCCCCAACCCAGATTGCTGGTGGCGGGGCTCAACCCCCATGCGGGAGAAGGTGGTCATCTGGGTGACGAAGAACTGACTACAATCATTCCCGTACTAGATGCCTTTCGCCAACGCGGTGAGCAGATTCAGGGCCCCTTGCCAGCCGACACTTTATTCAACGAAAAATACCTGAGCCAGGCCGACGCCGTGTTAGCGATGTATCATGATCAGGGGTTGCCGGTATTGAAGTACAAGGGCTTTGGCCAAGCCGTCAATATTACCCTGGGGCTGCCGATCATCCGCACATCAGTTGATCATGGTACCGCTTTTGACCTGGCCGGTAGCGGTAAAGCCGATACCGGCAGCCTGATTACCGCCATTAATTACGCTGCGCAGATGGCTTCGGCTCGTCACTCAGCATCAGAAACTGCATAGGAACTCATGAGTAAAAAACCGGTTGGCCACAAAGCCCGCAAACGTTTCGGTCAGAATTTTCTTCAGGACCAGGGAATTATTCATCGCATTATTCGTGCCATATCACCCCATCCTACGGATCATTTGGTTGAAATCGGCCCAGGACTGGGCGCACTGACGGAAGAGATCCTCAATGCTGCCGGTGATCTTGATGCCATCGAACTGGACCGAGATCTGGTTCCGATTCTGCGCACCAAATTTTTTAACTATGCTGAACACTTTCGTGTTCATCAAGCCGATGCGATGAAATTCGACTACACTTCGCTGTGTGACGATCAGCGGCCACTGCGTATCGTCGGCAACCTGCCCTACAATATTTCCACACAGCTGATTTTCCACCTGCTAAGCTATAATAAGCAGATTGCTGATATGCATTTCATGTTGCAGAAAGAGGTAGTGGAACGCCTGGCTGCCAAGGCTGGTGAAAAACATTATGGTCGGCTAAGTCTCATGGCACAGTATTATTGCCAGGTTGAAAATCTGTTTCTGGTACCACCCGAAGCCTTTAATCCGGTTCCCAAGGTGGACTCCGCCATCGTACGACTGACACCGCACAAACAGCTACCGTTTGTAGCCAGAGATGTGGATCAGTTGCAGTCTGTGGTTAAAACGGCTTTTAATCAGCGCCGTAAAACTTTACGTAACAACCTGAAAGAACTGATCAGTGCTGAGGCACTCGAATCACTTGAAATTAATCCGGGAGAACGTCCCGAACGCCTGACACTGCAGGAGTTTATCCGTATCAGTGACTTTCTATGTGAACAAGAAAAAGGAATAACCAGCGTTTATGAATAGTAAATCTATGGGTGAAAACATGCACATCGCAATCGATACCGCTTACCTGCACGAGCAGTCTGATCCGGATGCACACCGCTATGTTTTTTCCTATCACATCACCATCACCAACCAAAATCCGGTTCCGGTTCAGTTGATCAGCCGCCGCTGGGTCATCACCGATGGTAACGAACAGATACAGGAAGTCACTGGCGAAGGTGTGGTCGGTGAGCAGCCAACTATTGAGCCAGGCCAAAGCTACAGCTACACCAGCGGAACAGTCCTCCCGACTGAAGTCGGCAGCATGCAGGGACACTATTGCATGATGACCGATGAAACCGGTGAGTTTATCGCCCCAATTCCCGCCTTCACCCTGGCATTACCAAATGCATTACACTGATATAATACCTACTGAACTTCAGCCGGGTATTGTTATACTCGGCTTCTGATTACTATCAACAACAGAGACCGGCTATGGATTTTGCATCATTACTAGGGATCGTTTCAGGCTTTGCCCTGATCATTATTGCCATTTTCCTGGGTGGTAACCCGGATGTGTTTGTCAATGTGCCGGGTCTGATGATTGTAGCCGGTGGCACCATTGCTGCTACGTTACTGACAGTACAGTTTAAAGATGTCCTGAATGCCTTTCGTGCAGCCTGGATCGTCTTCACTCAGGATAAAACCAATGCCCAGGAAATGATTGACACTATGCTGGAATTAAGCCGTATCAGTCACCGCCACGGCTTGCTGATGCTGGGAGATATTGAAACCAACTCCCGTGTTCTGCAACGTGCAGCAAACCTGCTGGCAGAAGCCGCCTCCGAACAGGTCATCCGTAACACCTTGCAAAATGAAATCGACTCTTTGATAGGCCGACACTTCACGGTACAGGATGTTTTTCGCAAAATGGCCATGTATGCTCCAGCTTTCGGTATGCTGGGCACATTGATCGGCTTGATCCAGATGCTCAGCGCCCTTCAGGACCCTGAAACCATTGGTCCGGCCATGGCCATCGCGCTACTGACTACTTTTTATGGTTCACTTCTGGCAACCGTAGTATTTCTGCCCATCGCCGGAAAACTACGCGCCAGAACACTTTCAGAAGTGACCAATTTGGAGATCATCCGGGAAGGCTGCATCAGCATACTGACCAACGACCATTATGCGCACGTATATGAGCAATTATCTTCTTATCTGCCGGAAGCGTCACGCAAACCGCTACGTGCCGCCAAACAGGCTAAAACACAGGAGCAGGATAAAGCAGCTGACAAAAAAGTTAAGCCACAGGATAAAAAGGCATGAGTCGTAAACAGCAGCTCTTGGATGACAATGAGGGTCCTGGCTGGATTACCACTTTTGCTGATCTGATGACGTTACTGTTGGTATTTTTTGTACTGCTATTTTCCATGTCCAGTGTTGAACATGAAGCCTTCGAAGAGGCCGCCAAATCGTTGAATATTGCCCTGTCTAGAGATTCAGCTCCCTCCAGCCTGATTCCGTTACTCGAACCAGCTGCCGAAACCACCCGTATCCCCGATCTTAATGACCCGGCAATCATTAACCGTAATGCTGAGCTGGCCGATCAGATGCGCTTCCAGCAGGCGCTGGTAGACTCCATCAATGCCGAGCTCGAAGAGGTCGTCACTGATATACAAGGATCTCTGGCCGAAAAAGATATGGGTAGCTGGGTTGAAATCGGCACCCCAAGGGATGGTAAGCTCAACCTAAAGGTCAATGCTGCGGTGATGTTTGAACCAGGTTCTGTTGAGATTCGACGCTCAATGATGCCATTGCTCGACAGTGTGCTTGAAGTGGTATTGGACAACCCAGGTTTTAAGCTTGAAATTCAAGGACACACGGATGATCAACCCGTCGATAGCGAACGCTTTCCATCAAACTGGGAGCTTTCTGCTTTTCGCGCCACAGCTGTGCTACGCTTTTTAATTGAAGGGGGGTTATCACCACAGCGTGTTGTTGCCAGTGGATACGGTGATTCCATGCCACTATTACCCAACACCTCTGAAGAAAACAGAGCCGCGAACCGACGCCTCGAATTTGTCCTTGAACGGACGGAGTTACCACGATGAAACCATTGATCTCATTTCCAGAATTAAAAGACCGTGGTCGTAGAGCCTTCCGTATGACGCCTGTGCAGGATGATCCGGTTAGTCTGCGTGTAAATGGTGACCTGGTCGACCTGGAAGACTTGTCAGCTAACGGCGTTGCATTTATCAGTGAGCATGAACTGAAATCCGGACGCTATGATGCGCAGATCAACTTCACACTGGATGAACGCGATTTCACCATTTTTTGCAAACTGGATCTGATTCGAACACTGACGGGGACTTATGGTGGCGAACTCCAAGAAATAAGCAGTATGGACGAGCGTCTTTTATCCCGCTTCATTTTGGAATGCCAGAAACAGGCGATTTTACGCCAGAGAGCAGAATAACTTCGCGAGTGCGTAATAAACCCTTGACAACAAAAGCCCTCGTCTGTAATATTCGTCCCACGTTGATGCGGGGTGGAGCAGTCTGGTAGCTCGTCGGGCTCATAACCCGAAGGTCATAGGTTCAAATCCTGTCCCCGCTACCAAATTTTTAGAAGGCAGATCAGTTAGTTACTGATCTGCCTTTTTATTTTATAGACTTGTATTTATTCCCACCGGTATTCCCCTGGCATGAAAACTCTCTTCCCAGGACCTCATGTCTGTGTGGATATCGACCAAAACGATCAATGATCGCTTTATGTCGCAACTCATAGCATGATTTTCAGCAGAGACTTTTAATCTGTGCGAAAACGAGCCACAAGCTCACGCAATGAAGCACTTAATTCACTTTGCTGACGCGCGAAACCTTCGACATCCTGTGCTTGAACAGAAACCTGGTTGATCGACTCATTAATAGCAACAACATTCTTATTAATATCTTCTGTCACCAAATGCTGCTCCTCCGTAGCGCTTGCCGTCGCTATCGTCATATCACGAATACTTTCGACAGAGTGCTCAATACTTTCAAAGGCACTAAGTGCCTCTTGTGACAACCGAGTAGCTTCCTGAGATTCATCCAGGCTCCGATTCATTACAGTGGTCACTTCACGAATACGGCTAACCAGCATGTTCAATATATGATTAATCTGTTCAGTAGAATCGTGCGAACGTTTGGCAAGACTTCTGACTTCATCAGCCACTACGGCAAAGCCACGCCCCTGATCACCCGCACGAGCGGCTTCAATGGCGGCATTCAACGCCAGTAAGTTAGTCTGTTCAGCAATTTGCTGGATAGTGGTCAAAATATTATTAATATTGTCAGTTTCTTGTTCCAACTCCTGGATAACCTGACTTGAAGCTTCAATACTTTTACCTAACTGATTAACACTGGAAGCGCTACGGTTAATAACGGCTTTGCCCTCTCGAGTCATATTCAAACCGTGTTCTGATACTTCAGCAGTACGTACACTATTGCGGGCTACATCATTGGCAGCCGAGGACATTTGCGTAATGGCTGTTACAATCAATTCAACAGATTGCAGCTGTTGCTGTAACAGCGCCGTCATCGCCGCTGTTTCCTGGCTGGTATGATCTGAAACATCATGGATAGTCAGTGCGCTCTCTTTAATGGAACGAACCATGGTTTGCGTCGACTCAATAAACTGGTTAAACCACTTAGCCAGCTCTCCTGTCTCGTCTTGGCTGACAACCTCTAATCGATGGGTTAAATTACCCTCACCCTGAGCAATGGTTTTTAGACCATCTTTAACCAGGTTAATGGGCGAGCTGATACGCCTGGCAATCCACGCGCCGACAATACTAAATATCAAAATAACCAGAATGCTAGTCATTACTGTTTGCCAAATCAGACGTGACGCACTGGCAAATATCTCAGCATTTTGTTTAAAGCCAATCAATTTCCAACCCAGTGTTGGTGATGTATAAACATTGGCCATATAGTCAACACCATCAATTTTGACTTCAATCACACCATTTTCAGTAGATGACAAGGCCTGGTAATAAGGGTCTGACAGGTCAGAGACTTTTTTGAAACTGTTTTCTGATTTCAGGCCATCAACCAATACAGTGCCATTGCCTTCAAGCAACATAAAGAACCCGGTCTCGCCAAAACGCAGTTTTTGCGTCATATCTGTGAGTGATTTAAGTGAAACATCAATGGCAACCACACCACCGAATTTTCCTTCAGCATCTTTAAATCCTTTGAGAACAGACACAAAAACAGCATCCACAGGTTCCCAATAATAGCTATCACGACGTGACACTTCATAATTTGCACTTTGACCAATGCTAAACCAAGGACGATTACGAGGATCCCAGTCGGCATAATCATCTGTTCCGGGCCACTCAATATAACCACCTTCAGTATCGGACATATACACATAACCATAGGACGGATTGTTATTGCCGATACTTGAAAAGTACTCGAAAATCCGGCGTTCTTCTCCACCCTTTGCCAGGGCTGTTTCCGAAGGTTTTTCCCCCGAACCAAAGTAAGTGCTGATGCCAATATCCTTGACGGCTTTGAGTGCAGGATAGTCCGCAACCGCCGCGACATTTTGTTCAACCAGATTGAAAAATGTTACGAAAGTATTTTCCGCAAGCTGCATGTCTAAACGACTCGTTTCTATAAACGCTTCGCGTGCTTGGTTAGCTACATTGTGTATTGTCAGTGCTGAAACAATTAGCACAGGAAATAAAGCCGTCAGTAAAAAAGCGATAAGCAGCTTAGATTTTATTTTCATTTATAAGTGCCTGTGCATGAGAAATAATAATAGTTACTGTCTATAGTAAACTAACAGAATGTTACAAATTTACTATTCCAGTTTTCACTTAACACGTTCTATTTACGACACAGCCATACCGATTGGATTATTGAACACAGGCGTTTATTGTGCAGAGTACATCCTGTTTGATCGATAAGCCGCACTCCTCGCCTGTTATGCGCGTTACCGCACTGACCTCTACAGCGAAGACAACTAACCTGCAACTCCTTTGTACGAAGAGGCTAACGGTATTCATAGCTTCATCGGAGCGCTGCTTGGTTTTCTGCTTGGCATCTCTGACATATTCTTTCGCATCTTCAGCTTCATGACGAATACGTTCTTCGGCCTTGCCCGCCGATTTGGCGATCTGATCAACTGACTCATGGGCACTTTCAGAAAAGCGGTCTGTGGTGGCGTGGTCGTTACTTTTACTCATGGTATTTTCTCCATTGCTAGGGATGAAACACGGGTGAAAGCTAATCAGCTTCCACTAGCATGTACCATGAAGTCTCTCGCATAGGCGACCACCTGTCTGCGCGGCACCGAACAGAGTTCTGGCTTGTATCACTGCCTGCCACAGGTTAAATTAATCAGCAGGTGCTAACCTTAAGTTGAACCTGGAATCAACGAGGCTCTTTCATTTTCCGCGATGCATTTTTAAATCCGTTGGTATAGTTATATGAGCTTGATACCTGATATTGATTGGAACATTGTCATACTGCATATCCGCGATTTATTGTTCGCTTATATCCTTGCTCTGCCAATTGGTTGGGACCGCGAAAAGCATGAACGCACGGCGGGCCTGCGCACCTTTCCTCTGGTAGCTGTTGCTGCATGCGGCTATATGCTGGTCGGACTTCAGGTGCTAAGCTCAACAGATGCCGAAGCACGTGTTATGGAAGGTATTATTACCGGTATAGGATTTATTGGCGGGGGTGCCATCCTCAAAAATGTAGTCCAAGGTGAAAGTTTCGTTTCTGGCACCGCCACAGCGGCGAGCCTGTGGTTAACAGGCGCAATCGGGATATCAGTCGCCACCGGACGACTCGAAATCGCGCTGATTCTGAGTGTACTGACTTTCTTTACCCTGCGAATCGTGACCCCGGCCAAAGCACTCTTACGCTCACAGGAAGACAAAACGCCCTGAAGCACTTATTAAACGTTCCAACCAATGTTAGCGCCTCAGCTGCCGATTCAGAAAACAGCTGAATACTGAAAAGCCACAGTCATTTCTTTTCAACATCGTCACAAAACAACGCTCACTCTATTGATATAAGCTTATTCCATTTAACAATAAATCTGATATATTAGATTTATCGCAATAAATAGCAAATGAGCGCTTAAAATGAAAATTGCCGTTACCAGTCAAAACCGCAAGACCGTTACTGGGCATGCGGGCCGCTGTCGTAAGTTTTGGATCTATACGCTTGAGGAGAGTCGGGTAGTGGATAAATCATTGCTTGAGCTCAGCAAGGATGAGTCATTTCACGACAGTGATTCAAATGCACCTCACCCACTGGATAATATGAACATTCTGCTTACGGCGGAAGTAGGAAAGGGTTTATCAGCGCGCCTCGCCCGCAAAGGCATCCGTGTAGTGGTAACACAGGAAACTGATCCTGATAGTGCTATAAAGCAGCTCGTACAGACGACAGAATAATTTCGTTAAACATTTACTAATACCCTAGAACGTTCTATACCAACCTCATAAGCAAGGAGGCAGCCGATGTTAAGACGCGATCCAGAGCAACCCTGGCACCCTAGTTATTGGCTTGCTTCCCTGGGCGCAGGTGGACTCTCAATATCTTTTTTCATGTATCTGATGTGGCTGGTGCCACATACAAACTTCCCCATGCCGACTTGGCAGCATCTTGAGGTAGTGCTGACAGGCCATGTACCACTACCTATTGGAGTGCGACCCATAGCGATTTTGGCTACTCTGTTAATGATGCTATTAGCATTACTACATTTTGTACTGTTGCTCTGGAACTTTCGTGAACTCAGTGTTGCCCGCACCACGGAGGCATACATGAAACTGCTAGGGTCTCCAAATGAAGTTCAACTCATGACTCAACCACTTACACTAGCAATGACCGTCAATGTTTGCTTTGCGCTTGGTGCCTTATTAGTACCAAACCTATGGACAATTGTGGAGTATCTGTTCCCACTAGCAATACTGGCGTTTTCGGCTATAGGCATTTGGTCCCTAAAACTATATGGTCGCTACCTGAGCCGAATGTTAGTTAATGGTGGCTACCGTAGTGAAGAACACAATCACCTGTCACCGTTGATCGCAGTTTTTACTTTTTCTATGTTGTCAGTGGGCTTTGCGGCACCTGCAGCCATGTCTCACTCACAAGTTCTTGCGGCACTGGCAGGCACACTATCTATACTGTTTCTGATGGTAACGCTTGTCACCGGCCTACTAGTGCTAATATCCGGCTTACAAGCCATGCTACAACATGGTTTACAGCCACAGGCGACCCCTAGCATCTGGATGATGGTTCCTATCATGACTTTGCTTGGTATTGAATGGGTGCGGATACAACACGGCTTAAGTCATCACTTTGGTACTTCAATTGAACAGGGGAAGTTGTTTGTTGTACTGACTGCAATCTTCATGCTTCAGTTGGGCATCATGCTGCTGGGCTTCAGGGTCATGAAACTTAACGGCTATCTCAAAGCACATCTTCACGGTGATCAACGCAATCCTGTCAGTTTTGGATTAATCTGCCCCGGTGTAGCAGTGTTTGTAATGGGTATGTTCTGGTGGCATCTAGTTTGGGTAAAAAGTGGGATTGTCACCGCATTTAGTCCACTTTATTGGCTGGGAATTACCCTGCTGGCAGTGATTCAGTTACTCACATTTGCTGCACTACTTCGCTTAAGCAACCGCTTGCTTCGCCACAAGTCTGTTGTTATTGCGTCGATGCAATAAAAAACAGCTATCGCAACAATAGATATAAACATATTCCATTTAGTTATTTGACTGTTATATTAGACTTGTCTAAAGCAAATAACCGAGGATTTAATTATGGAAAACATTGAAAATACAGCTGTTGGATTGCCAGGCTTAAACCAGCGAGCACCCGAGTTTAATGCCCCCACAACCGATGGCATGAAGTGCCTGGACGACTACAAGGGCAAGTGGCTGGTGCTCTTCTCACACCCGGCTGACTTTACCCCAGTCTGCACCACGGAGTTTATGGCCTTTGCCAAAATGGCCCCTGAGTTCAACAAGCGCAACTGCGAACTACTGGGCCTGTCTATCGACAGTCATCACTCGCACATCGCTTGGATGCGTAATATTAAAGAGAAGTTCGACGTTGAGATTCCCTTCCCGATCATTGCCGACTTGAAAATGGATGTGGCACGCGCCTACGGTATGATTCATCCTGGAGCCGCGGATACCTCAGCCGTGCGAGCAACGTTTATGATTGATCCTAACGGTATTCTGCGTGCCATGGTTTACTACCCCATGAGCAATGGTCGCTCCATACCGGAATTCCTGCGCCTGCTTGACGCGCTACAAACCAGCGACGAGCATAAAGTTGCTACACCAGAGGGTTGGCAACCAGGTGACCGCGTTATTGTACCGCCTTCTGCAACAGCCGCTGGTGCTGATGAGCGAGTCAATTCCGGTGAATACGAGTGTGTTGATTTCTACTTCTGCACCAAGCAGCTTTGAAACATATACTTAGCTATTAGTGGCTGATCTAAAACTCTCACTTAGCATCAAAAGTGAGGTTTTTTTTCAGCCGTTACTATTAATGCTTAGGAGTTAAAACATGAATGATTTAGTCGATACTCGAATAGATACGTCAAACATCCCAAAGGTTAAAGCCTTTTTTGACGAACCGACCAATACTTTCAGTTACGTGGTGCAGGATCCTACATCCAATGCCTGCGCCATTATCGATTCAGTGCTGGATTTCGATTATGCCAGTGGGCGTACAGACGTTTACTCTGCCGACGAAATCATCGCTTACGTGAAGACTGAGAAGCTGCAGGTTGAGTAGATTTTAGAAACCCACGTGCATGCAGATCACTTATCTGCTGCACCTTACCTGCATGATTCACTGGGTGGTAAAACCGCTATAGGTGCCATGATTACCGTGGTACAAGACACTTTTGGAAAGGCCTTCAATGCCGGCACAGAGTTTGCTCGTGATGGCAGTCAATTTGACCAGTTGTTTAAAGAAGGTGACCACTTCACCATCGGAAATTTGCAGGGTTACATACTCCACACACCAGGACACACCCCAGCCTGTTTGAGCTATGTGATTGGCGATGCCGTATTTGTCGGCGACACCTTGTTCATGCCTGACTACGGAACTGCACGCTGCGACTTCCCTGGTGGTGATGCGAAAACCCTGTATCAATCTATTCAGAAGGTGCTGAGCTTACCGTCCGAAACACGTGTATTTCTATGCCATGACTACAAGGCACCAGGGCGTGAAAAATATGTCCATGAAACCAGCGTTGCCGAACAGCGCAAAAACAACATTCATGTACATGAAGGCATCAGTGAAGCCGAATTTGTGCACATGCGCACCGAACGGGATGCGACACTCGACATGCCAGCCCTGATTCTGCCATCGGTGCAGATCAACATGCGCGCGGGTGAGATGCCACCCGCCGAAGACAATGGCCAAATCTACCTGAAAATTCCGATTAATCTGTTCTGAATGTCCTAGGCACAACCAGAACCGTAAAGCACTTGAGCCTGGCTTTCGTCTTTGCCATGCAAGCAGGCAACAATCATCAGAAACTGAAGACACGTGTATCCGTAGCCAACATTTTTTCAGCAATCGCTGGTGGCGCGGCAACGTCAACGCCTTCACGCAGTGCTCCCCTGTCATTGCTACTGTTAGGCAAATACAAGGCACACACACTCACGCTTGCACCACCCTGTTGCAGTTTTAACATCAGTTGTTCAGGTGTCACGTTGTTTGGCTTTAATGCTTCACTGACGGTGTCCTGTAAGGCAAGATTCCCGGCTTCGTCACAGAGCAACACATCAACTTGCGCTCCCTGTCCCTGCATGGCATTACCCAACACCATAGCCATACCTTGAGTCTGAAGTGATCCACTATTGACCATGATTAAGGCTTTCTCAACACTGTGATCGTCTGCCTGAACAGCAATAGGCGCCAACAGGCTTGCAGCTAAAATCAATGCAGCATAGTTACTTGTCTTCATTAGACATCTCCACTTTAAAGGTTATTAAATAGCATAATAACACATTAGAATAATCTAATGTTAGTGGAGATATCATTAATGTATTAAACCCAAGCCCTATTCAATATCATTGATGGTAGTTGGTTTGTCCGGCCCGGCCATGCTACCAACAACGTTGCAAATCTCGTTACCAACGCTCAACCACTGAACACGCAAACGCAGTGTGTAGTACTGCTATTTACCGATGAAATACAGGGTTGGAGCTAATCACAGTTTCGCTGACTTAAATGCAAACCAGCCAAAGAAGGCCGCCATCACCAGGTAACCCAGGCTGAAATCCGGTGAAGCATTGAATGACAGTTCCGGTGCATGCATCAGCCCCACAAACGAGCAGGCTGCTGCGACCAAGGCAAAGATAGCCGCTTGACGGAATTTGTGGTCAATCACTGAAACTGTCATCGCCCCTAGCAGAATCGCCGTAAACATCGCGCCCTGCCCCAACACCACAATGGCACTGGAGATATTATCGACCACATCACCGGCCCCACGGTTAAAACGGGTCATGACATAGTTGGCAAAGTAAGGCAGCATCGCCAAGGCAATCGCTGGATAGTAGCGTGTCTCATTGCTTTGAAATGCGGTGGCAATCATCGACATGCCGACAAACACCAGAATCGGCGCCACTACCGATACGGGAATAATCGCCGCTAAGGCGGCAATCAAACCAAACATGGTTGCTATGCCATAGACCACACCATTGAGAATACTGTAGCCACGGCCAGCTCCCATCCACTTGGCGCCCACGGTCGCTATGTAAACGGTGGTCGGGAACACACCACCGAATACCGCACCCAGCATGGTGCCGACGCCATCTACGGCCTGACACTCACGTACATCATACTTGTCACCCGCCGCTTCCATGGCTTCGACGTTGTTCATTGTCTCGATGGCATTGTACAGAGTGATCGGTAGCACCACGGTAAGGATCGCCAGCATACTGGTGAACAGCAGGCCCAGACCTTCAAACCAGGCCATTCCCGGCAACAGTGGATAGAATCCCAGATGGGTGAAAGCATCACTGAACTTGGCTGTATCAGCGGCACCAATCAAATAAGCCAACGCCGTACCGACGATAATGGCAAACAGTGATGCCGGAATTCGGAAAGGCATCGATACCCTGGCGACCAAGCCGACGATGATGATCGCCAGTACCAGCAGTCCGATCACCGGGATTTCCAGCGTTTTGAACAGCATTTCACCGGCGATAAAGGTCAAAGCTACTCCGGCAACAGCCCCCAGCATCGCCGCACGTGGCAAATGTGTCTGAATCCAGCGGCCAATCACGCTGATACACACCTCAATCAAACCACTAATGAAACAGGCGGCCACGGCAATTTTCCACGCCATGACCTCATCTCCAGTCAGGGTCTTTGCCGGTAACAACACCCCAAACAGGAAGACGAACATGACAGGAGTGCTGATGCCGTAAGACAGCGCAGTGACATCGGCACGATTTTCCTTACGCGCCAGACGTGCGGCACTCCAGGCATAGTAAAAATTACCCACCATCACCGCGACCGCCGCACCCGGCAATACCTGGCCAAACACGATTGATGCAGAAAACCCCATACCCAACATGGAGATCGCAATAATCACGAAGTTGGCAATGTTGTTCTGAAACAGGGCGAAGAAGGCGTCAGTATCTTCCTTTTTGTACCAAGGGTAATGCACAGGCTGAGGGGTCATGGGAATGCGATTCTCTTAGTTATGAATTCAAGCTAATAAAAGCGCGAATTTTAGCAGTAATGCTTGAGTAACAGCCAGAGAAGCGTCTATGCGTTACTAAGAACAGCAATGGGGCTAATGCGCCCCATCTATCACAGGTTTCATTGCATAAGGGTTGCTGTCTTTCAAACTATCCGGAAGCAGGGCGTCAGGAATATCCTGATAACAAACGGGCCGCTGAAAACGGCGAATAGCACTGCTCCCCACTGACGTAGATCGACTATCTGATGTTGCAGGAAAAGGCCCACCATGGACCATCGCATGTGTGACTTCCACGCCGGTTGGCCAACTATTGGCAAGAATTCGGCCGGCCTTGCGCTCCAGTAGGGGAAATATCTCTTTGGCCCTTGGCAGGTCACTCTCATCCATGAACAGTGTGGCGGTTAATTGCCCTTCAAGCTGCTCCAGAACCTGTTTCAACTGGGCATAGTCACGACATGAAACCACCAAACACGCAGCACCAAACACTTCGTTATGTAACAGCGGGTTTTGTATAAAGGCATCGGCCTGAACCTGGAATAATCCTGGCTGACACTGGTTCGGTCCTGTTGTGGAGCACCCTCGTGTCAGTGTGGTAACAGCCGGGTGTGCCGCCAGCACAGCCACGCCCTGTTCATAAGCACTATGGATACCTGGCGTCAACATGGTTTGTGCGACTTGAGTGCTGAGTAGCTCACCGGCCTGACTCAGAAATTGATTCAGTTCAGCGCCTTCAACTGCCAGCAGCAAACCAGGATTGGTACAAAACTGACCGGCGCCCAGGGTCAGCGAGGTAACAAATCCTTGTGCCACCCCCTCATCCTGCTGTAGTGCGCCGTTAAATAAAATAACGGGATTGATACTGCTCATTTCAGCATACACCGGGATAGGCTCAGGACGAGACTGAGCGATCTGCATCAGCGCCATACCACCACCGCGCGATCCGGTAAAACCGACCGCCTTAATCCTGGGATCGGCTACCAAAGCCTGACCCAGTGCATTGCCCTCACCAAACAACAGTGAAAACACCCCGTCTTCCAGCCCACAGCTCGCCACGGCGCGCTGAATGGCCCGCCCGACCCATTCAGAGGTGCCAGGATGTGCCGGATGTCCCTTCACCACCACCGGACATCCTGCAGCCAAGGCTGAAGCCGTATCTCCGCCAGCCACAGAAAAGGCCAAAGGAAAATTGCTGGCCCCGAACACAGCTACAGGACCGAGTGGCATTAACTGATAACGCAGATCACTTCTGGGCAGGGGTGTGCGTGACGGCAGAGCTGGATCAATACGTAGCTCCTGCCAGGCCCCGCTTCGTAACAGTCCCGCAAACAACCGCAGTTGATTACAGGTTCGGCCCCGCTCACCGATCAAGCGCGCTTCGGGCAAACCGGACTCCAGCTGCGCCCGCTCAATCAACGGCTGGCCAATCGCTTCTATTTCGCTCGCAATAGCCTCAAGCAACTCGGCTCGCTGCAGTGGCGAGGTTATATGAAAGCCATCAAAGGCATCACTGGCGAGCTGACAGGCTCGCTCAATATCAGCTTGGGATGCCCCCTGATAGTCCGGTTCCAGTAGCTGATTTGTTGCGGGATTAACGCCCTGAACAGCCGCCTCAGTGCCTCTGACAGCGGACTGACCGATGAGTAACTTACCTTCCAGTATCATTATGTTATCTCCTTTCATGCCAGGTCAACGATTGCCAGCACAGGCTGTTCGTTCTCAAACTGCAGCGGGTTACGCAGCGGTCTTCCGAACTGATTTAATTCGATTTCGAACACATCACCGGCCTGAGCCTTAATGCCATCCGCAAAACTCAAGGTAGCCGTGCCGAAGAAATGCACATGCAGATCTCCTGGACGCCTGAACTGTGCATACTTGAAATGATGCTGCTCTAAATTGGCCAGGGTATGCGCCATATTGACTTCACCGGTCAGAAACGACTTCTCCCAGATCACTGAATGGTTGCGGCGGATACGACTCACCCCTTCCAGGTGTTCAGGCAATTCACCTAGCAACAGCTCGGGGCCCAGACTGCAAACACGCAGTTTGGAATGCGCCAGCCAGAGGTAATTGAACCGTTCCGTCACATGGTCCGAAAACTCATTACCCAGCGCATAGCCAACACGCCAGGGTGTGCCATCCGGTCCATTGATATAGAGTCCAGCGAGTTCCGGCTCCTCACCTGCATCCTCAGCAAAGCAAGGTGCTTGCAAGGGTTGTTCAGGTGCTACGATTGAGGAGCCGTCACCTTTGTAAAACCATTCTGGCTGCGCACCGACTTGACCGGCGGGTGGTTTACCCTGTTCGACACCCAGTTTGAACATCCGCATAGAATCAGTGAGCTCAGCCGCATCAGCCGTTACTTTGGCATGCATTGCAGACCGGGTATCGGCACTGCCCAGATGCGTCAGCCCTGTCCCCGTCACCAGACAGTGTGCAGGATCGGGATGTGTGATGGGTGGTAATAAACGCTTTTCGTCAATTAACAATTGATAAGCGATGCGCTCATCAGTCATCCGTTCACTAATCAACTCACGCAGTGATCGGGAGTGAGTGATTGCCTCCTGCGCCAAAGCATAAACACCGCCCTCAGCCATAACTGGAACTATCCAGTCATGGTCCTGTACCAGGCCGACACACAGCTGATCAGCGACAACATATTGTATAACTCGCATCTGTCACCTCACTCGATGATGTTGAACTGGTCGAAGTAGCGTGTATTCAGACTCAATCCCAGACCTGGCTTGTTATCATCCAGATCAATGAAGCCATTAACAGGTTCCGGGTCCCCTTCGAACAGGTAGTAGAACAACTCATTGCCAATCTCGACATCGTGCACTGGGAAGTATTCAGACATGGGTGATGCCAGAGTGGCCATGGTCAGGTGGTAGTTATGCATCTGCCCCGCATGTGGGATCACCGGTACACTGTAGGCTTCAGCAATCGCATTGATCTTGCGAGCCGCCGTAATCCCTCCCACGCGGTTGGTATCATACTGCACCACAGAGATAGCCCGTTTCTCCAGTAATTGTTTGAAGCCATAGTGGGTAAATTCATGCTCTCCGCCGGAGATCGGAATGCTGGTCAATTGGTTCAGCTCCACATAACCATCAATATCATCCGCCAGCACAGGCTCTTCCAACCAGCGCGGCTGATAGGTCTCAAGGCGAGGCAGCATCCGTTTGGCATACTCCAGATTCCAGCCCATGTAGCACTCAAGCATCAGATCAATATCTTCACCTATCACCTCACGAACCGCGGCAACACTGTCAAGGTTCTTGCGCATCCCTTCTGGGCCATCTTTGGGACCATAACCAAAACGCATTTTCATCGCTTTGAAACCCTGATCCAGATAAGACTGCGCTTCGCGCTGCATCTCGTTCAGGTCAGTGCGATACAGCTTGGAGGCGTAACAGGGAATTTTGTCCTTGGTGCGCCCTCCCAGCAGTTTGAACACAGGCTTGCCAGTCGCTTTACCCAGAATATCCCAGATGGCGATATCCACACCGGAAATGGCCGCCATACCAATTCCTTTGCGCCCCCAGGCATGTGTAGATCGGTACATGCGCTGCCACAAATATTCATAATCGAAGGGGTCCTGATTCAGAATAAGCGGTGTCAGATACTGGTCGATGATTGCCTTGGCAATACGTGGCGCCAAGGCAACATTACCCAACCCGACTAGGCCGGTATCGGTTTCTATCTCGACCGTGGTCCAGCCATGAAAACGGAAAGTACCCATTGAATCACTCTTATCCCAGAGCTCATCCATGGCATTGGAGCAAAAATTAGCTGTGGGTGGCACGGTGTGGCCTTTCCATTCAAAAACACGCGTACGAACATTGGTAATTTTCATTATCTTATTCCTGATAAAAAGAGACGCTTACACATACATTGGTAATAACTTGTCATTAACGGTTAATGCGCTGCCTGCGGAGGTTGCCACCCATGCGGCAGGCAATGAGAAAGGCGTTGCGTGTGGGTCCAACATCAGCCTTGCCCTGCCCGGCAATATCAAAGGCGGTTCCATGGGCTGGCGTGGTTATGGGAATAGGCAGCCCACCCTGTACGGTGACACCCTGCTTAAAACCCATCAGCTTGATCGCGATCTGCCCCTGGTCGTGGTACATCGTCACAATCGCATCAAACTCACCGTCACGTGCCTTGAGGAAAATGGTATCGGCCGGGAAAGGACCTTGAACTGGATATCCGGCCGCCTGACATGCGACAACGGCTGGCTGAATAATATCGATCTCTTCACGACCACAGGTACCGCCTTCTCCTCCATGCGGATTGAATGCCGCTACAGCAATGCGTGGCTGATCAAACCCTGCCAGCTTCAAGGAGTCATGAATTAGCTGACTAGCCTGAATAATCCGCTCCTGAGTGACATACTCGGCGGCATCTTTGAGCGGTATATGTGATGAGATACGCGAGGTCCATAAATGCCCCAGGGTGTTGAACTCACAAAAGTAGCTATTCACTCCCAGATGTTCGGCAAAAAAATGCAGTTCATCTTCATGCTTCAAACCACCCATTTTCATCGCCAACTTATTCAGAGGGGCAAAGCAGATAGCATCGACATCACCGGCCTGCGCCGCATCCATACACTGCGTCAGTAGATTCAGTACAGAAGCCCCTCCCGCGGCACTTTCAACCGCATACTGGCTTGCCGTTGGCTGAAGGGTATCGACTGGCAAAAACACCGGACCCTGGTGCAGACGTGCTTCCGCAAAACAACTCACCTCAGGCAAATCATGCTGCACACCCGCAACGCGTTGACCCTCTTGCCACACCCAGCGGTCACCGATCAACACCGCATGTACTTCTGTAAAACACTCAGGTTCAGAAACCAGACGTGCAATCAGTTCGGGACCTATCCCGGAAGGATCACCCAGCGTCAGGGCAATCACAGGTTTTTCAGAGCGCATTATCAACCTCCTGTAGAGTAGAAAATATTAACCAGGGACATGGGTATCGCCGGGATATACGTCACCAGCACCAGGATGATGAACAGCACACCAATCATCGGCAGGTTGACGCGGGTGGTTTGCCACATATCTGTTTTTGCGATAGAACAAGCGGTTGCCAGAACCGAGGCCACTGGAGGGGTTTGCTGACCTATGGCCAGATTCAATGTCAGGATGATGCCGAAGTGAATCGGATCTATTCCCACTTGATAAACCAAAGGCATGACAATAGGGACCACCAGAATGATGGCGGCAGCACCATGCAAAAACATCCCCAGGAGTAATAACAGAATATTGAGCAGCGCTAACACGGCGATAGGATCATCAGTGAAGGTGGTAATTTGACGCGCCAGCTGTTGTGGCAGCTGCATTTCGGTCAAGAACAAACCCAACACGGCAGAAGTCGCCACTAACAACATCACCACCGCGGTTTGAACGACACCTTCAGTCAAGGCCCGATACAACAGTTTCAGATTTAGTTCACGATAAACCACGCCGCCAATGATTAGGGCCGCCAGCACAGCAATCCCCGCACCTTCGGTCGCCGTGACAAACCCACCGAAGATGCCGCCGAGGATAATGACCGGCAACAACAGTGCCCAAGCGGCCTCCTTGAAGGTTGTCCACACACGTCCCAATGAAAAAGCCTCTTCTCTCGGCAAGTCATATTTAACGGCGTAGTAATAGCAGAAACAGGCCAAGCCAAAGCCACCCAGAATGCCAGGTATAATGCCGGCCACAAAGAGCTGAACAACCGATACCTCTGCCAAAGCCCCATAGATGATCATTGACAGGGACGGCGGAATTATCACTGCCAGAGAGGCTGATGATGAGGTAATCGCAGCGGAAAAGTTCGGATTGTATTTCTTGCGCTTCATTTCAGGAATCAACACTGAACCGGTCGCGGCCACATCGGCGACAGCTGAACCTGAAATTTCAGCGAAGAACATCGACACACCGACATTGACCATCGCCAGACCACCGCGAACAAAGCCAATCAGGGCTGAAACCAGATTAATCAGGCGAGTTGAAATACCAGAAGTATTCATCAACGCACCAGCGAAAATAAACAAGGGTATGGCTATCAACGGAAAGTTGGTGGCGCCATTAAATAATGTCAGGGGAATATTCATCAGGTGCTGCTCCCCCATATTCAGGTACACCCCGACGCCCCCAACGACACCAATAGCCACCGCTATAGGCACATTAATCAACACCAGTGCAAACAGTGCCGCAATCACAACCAAGAGAATCATGCTTTGGCCTCCTTGAGCTCTTCTTCAGCCAGACGAATAGCCTCTTCAATTGCTTCATGCTCTGTATCAACTCCGGCACACATCTTTTTCCAGGCACCAGGAAGACTCAGTAGTTCGCAGAGGATAAATAGCGAGGCGCTTATGGGTACAGCCGACTGGGTTAATGTCAGGCTGACGGATGGCAGCGACACCAAGGCATCCCAAGCCAGAATCTCCATCACCTGATAACCGTAGTAGGCCACCAGGGCAAAGAAGCTAATCACGATCAGCTCCGAAAAAATAAACAAGGGAATACGTATAGGGAGCGGTGAATGACTGATAATGCCAGGAAAGCCCATATGGGCACGTTTAAGCGCGGCGAGATTAGCGCCATAAAACGTCAGCCAGGCCAGTCCAACCGAAGCCACTTCGTCGTACCAGATCAGTGAACTGTCAAATGCTCTGAAGAGAACGGCAGCCAACACGATGCTGGTGAGTCCAATAAGCAAACAAACAGTAAATATTTCAAGCAGTTTCTCGACCCAAAATCGAGTGATATTGATCATCCACATGGGAAACAACTCTCGTCAAGAGTGTCTTTGGGTAGCCTTTGCCACCCAAAGACAGCAAGATTAATTAATCATTTGCCAATGTCAGACTACGCTCAACCAACTGCTCACCACCTGGCACTTGACTGGCAAATGTTTGGTAGATTGATTTACTCGCTTCTACAAATGCTTCGCGGTCGACCTCATTCACTTCCATGCCTGAGTTTTTCATCTGCACCAACAATTCTTCATCCAGCTCAGCGCCGCGTACCAATGCCCAGTCCTGGGTTTCAGCCGCGACATCGACGATGGCTTGTTTCACCTCATCAGAAAGGCTATCCCAGCGCCCCGTTCCAGCCGTTAGCCAGATAGGACTATAAACATGGCTGGATAAAGACAAGTAGTTCTGCACTTCCTGAAAACGTGCGCCGTATATATTTGTCAGAGGATTTTCCTGGCCATCAATGACGCCCGTCTGCAAGCCGACAAATACTTCAGAAAATGCCATGGGCGTCGGATTAGCGCCCCACGCACTGAACATACTGGTACGCCACTCGCTTTGTGGGGTTCGGATACGCATGCCTTCCATATCTGAGGGCGTCACAATCGGGTGATTGTTATTGGTAATATGCCGAAAACCGTTTTCCCAGGTTGATACAATTTTCAAACCTTGTTCTGCAGCATTAGCAGCCAAATCAGTCATGACTATTTCACTGTCAATGCGTTTCAGGTGATCGCGATTTTTGACTAGAAAAGGCAGATCAAATAATGCAAATTCAGGGGCAATAGAAGACATGATGGATGAGATTGCCGCCAGATCCACGGTACCCATCCTGAGACGTTGAACTAACTGACGTTCATCGCCCAGCTGTCCACTGTCGTAGTACTCCACCTCAACACCATCACCTAGACGCTCTTGAAGGCGTCGGGTGAACTCCTGTGCCGTTTGCCCTTGTAAACTCTGGGGTGAGCCGCCAATTGCAAAAACGATTTTATCTGCTTGAACCTGAGTTGCAGTTAAGGCGAGTCCAAGCACAGAAAGTGACAGAAACTTCTTAATCATGGTTTTATCCTTATTGTTGTTAAATTTGTGTAATAACACCACTGGTCTAGTGGTATGTCTAGCAGACCACTTTAGCGAAGTCTAGATAGTAAAACGCGGGATTGTCAAGCAAAAAACAGCACAATAAGTGGATATAAGCGCAATCATACGTTTATATTGTGGATAAATCTCAGCAACTGGTCTATCATACATACCAATAGATACAGTCTGTATCGCTCTGCGCAGACGAGCTATCAAGCCACAGAGATTGCACAGAACAATGGACTCCCAGATGAGGAAATCGAATGGAAAATCTGGCCTTTGCCTTTGAGAAAACACTCAAAAATAAAACCAAAAAAGACATCCTGTCAGACAAACTGATTGAAATGATTCTGACCGGCTTGCTGCGAGACGGTGATGTATTACCCAGCGAGCGCGAGCTGGCTCAACTCTTTGGTGTGAGTCGTGAAACAGTGCGTGGGGCTTTATCTCAAATAACAGCCTACGGTCTGATCACTGTCGCACAGGGTAGCAAAACACGCATCTGCGCCAGCGATGAAAGTCTCGCCCGCTTTCGTAGTACTTACATGGACGGTATGGATCACATCGTCAATCAATTTGATATCGACAGTGTGTTTGAAAGCCGGATATTGGTTGAGCGCGCCATTGCCCGAAACGCCGCAATGAGGATTGATGCAGATGGCATTCTCAAGTTAGAACGGTTACTGGAAGCCCAAAGCAAACTCTTTGACTCACCAGTCCACTTCCAGCTCTCTGACAAAAGTTTTCACAAAATTATTTCCGAGTATGCCGGAAATGAAATCCTGCTCCGCTATTCTGAAGAACTCTACTCTTACGGACTCAGTATACGGCGCCAGGTCATGGTTGAAGCGGGCTCAATTGAGCGCAGTTACCATGAGCATTGTTATATCGTTGATGCGTTGAAACGCGGAGATCCCGATGCAGCTGAACGTGCCATGCTGTCGCACCTTGATAGTGTATATCGAACAACAAAGGAAAAACTGCACCACTAATGATAAATAAAAACTATCAGCATGGTGAATAAATGAAATTGCATAAATAAGGCGAAAGGCTAAATTTTCATCTATTCTGTTGGTGAAGTGTAAATGTCCTTACTAAAGAAGGCTGTTACACAGCGTACAAGTCATGAAACAGGAGAGAGATATGGAAAACAATAACGCCGGTTCGTTTGGCAAATGCCCTGTAATGCATGGCGCCAACTCCACCAGTGGCAAAACCAATATGGCCTGGTGGCCGAATGCGCTGAACCTGAATATTCTGCACCAGCATGATACCAAGACCAATCCGCTGGGACAGAGCTTTAACTACCGCGATGAGCTGAAAAAGCTCGACGTAGCGGCCCTGAAAAAAGACCTGACTAAGCTGATGACCGACAGTCAGGAATGGTGGCCATCAGACTGGGGCCATTACGGTGGCCTGATGATTCGTATGGCCTGGCATTCTGCCGGTTCTTACCGTGTTGCGGATGGGCGCGGTGGTGCCGGTACCGGCAACCAACGCTTTGCGCCACTGAACTCCTGGCCAGATAACGCCAACCTGGATAAGGCGCGTCGGCTGCTCTGGCCAATCAAACAAAAATATGGCAATGCAATCAGTTGGGCTGACTTGATCATTCTGGCAGGCAACGTGGCGTATGAATCCATGGGCTTAAAAACCTATGGCTTTGCCTTCGGTCGCGAGGACATCTGGCACCCTGAAGAGGATATTTACTGGGGTGCTGAAGAAGAATGGTTGGCACCCAGTGATAATGAAAAAAGCCGCTATTCCGGTGAGCGTGATCTGGAAAACCCACTAGCTGCGGTAATGATGGGCCTGATCTATGTTAATCCGGAAGGGGTTGATGGCAACCCTGACCCGCTGAGAACAGCTCAGGATGTTCGTGAAACCTTTGCCCGCATGGCCATGGATGATGAAGAAACTGTCGCCCTGACCGCTGGGGGCCATACTGTCGGTAAATGTCACGGCAATGGTGATGCCAGCTTGCTGGGTGGTGAACCCGAAGCCGCTGGTATTGATGAGCAAGGTTTAGGCTGGAATAACAAAACCTCGCGTGGCGTTGGCCGTGATACGGTCACCAGCGGCCTTGAAGGTGCCTGGACAACCCACCCAACCCAGTGGGACAACGGCTATTTTTATCTGCTGTTGGGCTACGATTGGGAACTGAAAAAAAGCCCGGCAGGTGCCTGGCAGTGGGAGCCAGTTAATATCAAGGAAGAAGATAAACCGGTCGATGTAGAAGACCCATCTATCCGCCACAACCCAATCATGACCGATGCTGATATGGCCATGAAGATGGACCCTGAATACCGCAAAATTTCTGAGCGTTTCTATCAGGATCCCACGTATTTCAGTGAGGTATTTGCACGTGCCTGGTTTAAATTGACTCACCGCGACATGGGGCCGAAAAACCGCTATTTCGGCCCGGAAGTACCACAGGAAGACCTGATCTGGCAGGACCCTATTCCCGCCGGCAACAACAATTATGATGTCACTGCGGTGAAAGCAAAAATTGCGGCCAGCAGTCTGAGTATCGCTGACATGGTCACAACCGCCTGGGACAGTGCCCGCACTTTTCGTGGCTCTGATATGCGTGGTGGTGCCAACGGTGCACGTATTCGTCTGGCACCTCAGAAAGACTGGGAAGGCAATGAACCAGAGCGTCTAGCCAAAGTACTTGCTGTACTGGAAGGCATTGCTGCCGAAAGTAGTGCCAGTGTAGCGGATGTCATCGTGCTGGCGGGCAATGTCGGTATCGAACAGGCGGCCAAAGCGGCAGGCATGGAAATTAATGTACCCTTTACACCAGGTCGTGGTGATGCCACTGATGAAATGACTGATGTCGAGTCCTTCAGCTACCTGGAACCGGTACACGATGGTTTCCGTAACTGGGTGAAGAAAGACTATGCCGTGAGTCCTGAGGAGCTGCTGCTGGATCGCGCTCAGTTGATGGGCCTGACAGCACCGGAAATGACAGTACTCCTGGGTGGTATGCGTGTACTAGATACGAATCACGGCGGTAGCCAGCATGGCGTGTTCACCGACAAAGTCGGGCAGTTGAGCAATGATTTCTTTATCAACCTGACTGACATGCGTTATAGCTGGAAACCCACCGGCAAAAACGCCTATGAAATCGTAGAACGCAAAACTGGAGCAGTGAAGTGGACAGCCACACGCGTGGACCTGGTATTCGGTTCCAACTCCATTCTGCGTGCCTATGCTGAAGTTTATGCTCAGAATGATTCGAAACAAAAGTTTGTGCAGGATTTCATCAAGGTCTGGACCAAGGTGATGAATGCCGATCGTTTTGATCTGCTCTGATCATCGATTTTTGTGACTAACGGGCGTCCCTCACAGGGGCGTTCGTTTTACTGTGCGTTTCCTACCCAGTTAGCCTACACACCCCGCTGCTAGGCGCCTGCCCAATTCCCCCACGGGTTATACACAGCCTTGTCCCCGGTTTTTGTGCACAAGTCGAACTGTCAATCTGTGCATAGAGTTACTCTGCTGCAATTTGACCTTGATCAAAGCGCCCACCAACCAACTTGATACACTTAAGACTAATCAGTTATCAACAAGGAGATAGACCATGGCGGTCAGCGAATTCCATATTCCTTCATTGAACCTAATGGGTGAAGGCGCACTTGCACAAGCCATCGACACAATTCAGAAAAAAGGCTTCAAACACGCGCTGATTGTCACCGATGCAGGCTTGGTCGCTGCAGGACTGGTAGATCAGGTCACAGCCTCACTACAGCAGACAGGTATCCAGTGCAGTGTATTTCCTGAGGTACATCCCAACCCGACCACTGCCAACGTGGAGGCTGGACTGGCATTGCTTAAAGCAGGCCAGTGCGACCTGGTAATTTCACTGGGCGGTGGCTCTCCTCACGACTGCGCCAAGGGCATAGCTCTGGTCGCCACCAATGGTGGCAATATACGTGATTTCGAAGGTGTGGATAAATCTGCCCTACCCCAATTGCCGCTGGTGGCCATCAACACTACCGCGGGCACAGCCAGTGAAATGACGCGCTTTTGTATTATCACCGATGAAACCCGTCATATTAAAATGGCCATAGTGGATAAGCACACCACCCCCATCCTGTCGGTCAATGATCCACTGACCATGCGGGGTATGCCACGTCAATTGACCGCCGCTACAGGGATGGATGCATTGACCCATGCGATCGAAGCCTATGTGTCCATCGCCGCCACCCCCATCACCGATGCCTGCGCTTTGAAAGCCGTCGAACTGATAGCTCAGTATCTGCCTCGTGCGGTGGCACAGGGCGATGATATGCAAGCCCGTGAGCAGATGGCCTATGCCCAGTTCCTGGCCGGCATGGCGTTCAACAATGCTTCTCTGGGTTATGTACATGCCATGGCCCACCAACTGGGCGGTTTTTATGATTTACCCCACGGTGTGTGTAACGCCGTACTGCTACCCCATGTGCAAACCTTTAACAGTCAGGTGGCGGCTGAGCGTTTGGCACAAGTAGGTCAGGCGATGGGACTGGCAGCCAGTGAATCGGCTCAGGCTGGTGCAAGCGCCTGCATTGAGGCGATCAAGGCACTAAAAGATCAGGTGGGTATTCCTCGTGGACTGGCTGATTTGGGTGCCAAGCAGGAAGACATCCCCATACTGGCTGAAAATGCTCTTAAAGATGCCTGTGGAATAACCAACCCGATTCAGGCAACACAGGCGCAAATCGAGGAAATCTTCAAAAGCGCCTGGTAAGGATGGTTTAGGTTAGTTATAACATGGCGTCTGATTTTTCAGGCGCCATTTTTAGCACCGCTTTACAGCAAGCGGCCCAGTTAACAACACTCTGACCATAGACAGCGCCATAGCCGCTCCCTGATCGGTATACTCAGTAGTGCAGGCAATCATCAGATTCTCCTGCAGGCCAAAATCTTCAATCATGCCAACCGCATCCATCCATATTCCCTGTGTTTGTCGAACATCGCTATCCACCGCCTTGACCCGAGTCAGGTAATCCGGACGGGGAGCCTCCGTGTAGCTGATCACTGGTATGCCTCGCTGTACTGCCATACCGATCTCAAATGCCGTACCCACATCCATCGCCGTGCCACGAAAACAGCTGATATCAGCAATAATGGCATCCGCTTGTTGAATCATGCCAATATTAGCCTGAGCAATAGCTTGCGCCATTTCGGCAGGTGTCAGTTGCTCTTGATGTATGTCATTATCCAGCGGATAGAGGGGTTCCATTCCCAGTTTACGGCAATCAGCTTTTAGCTGTGCTGACAAGCTGGCAACATCCGGGTAAAACACTGATGGGCCGGCCAGATAAATATGGAACGGCATCGCCGACAAAGGCTGCCGTTCAGATTCGATCAGCAACTTGCGTGCCTCGCTTTTCAATAATTCAGTCTGAACAGTCTTGCTCATGTAGTTTCCGCATTATTGGCAAAATGAAAGGTCATTCAGATGAACGTGGCAACGTCAGCTCAAACTCGCTGCCCTGCCCTGGCTGGCTGATCAAGCGAATTTTACCACCCAATACTCCAGTAACCATGTTGTGAACCAGACTTAAGCCCAGACCACTGCCACCTTGGCCAAGACGGGTGGTAAAGAAGGGCTCAAAAATACGCTGCTGGATTGCCTCAGCCATACCCTTACCGTCATCACGCACACGCAGATACACCCACTCATCAGAGGCCGATGCTGTAATACGGATGCTTCCCGGCTGAGTTTCGAAAGCATGAATCAAGGCATTCTGGATCAGGTTAATCAACACCTGCTCCAGAGGACCAGGATAAGTTTCCATGATGATGGTTTCCTGCAGATCATTAATTACTTGATGTGGTGATTTACGAATGGAAGGTTGCAGCATCAGCAGGACATTATGTACTACCTCATTCAGCGAGCAACGACGACGCTGAGATGTAGCCTGATCCACAGCCACCTGTTTAAAGCTATTAATTAACTCCGCCGCACGCTGCAGGTTGCGAACCAGAATATCGGTAGTTTGTTCTCCCTGCTCAATAAACATCATCAGATCAGATCGACGCATCCCTTGCTCTAATTTGGAGCGCAACGCTTCATAATCACCACGAAAGCGTGACGATGCCATCACTGCATTACCGACCGGTGTATTCAGTTCATGCGCAATACCCGCAACCAGATTACCCAGAGCCGCTAACTTCCCGGTTTGAATCAACTCCTGCTGAGCCATTTCCAGATCACCAATCGCCTGTTCCAATTCTAAAGTACGTTCTTTTACCCGCTGATCCAGTTCACGATTCAAACGAAGCTGCTGTTGTTGCAAATGGTGTGTATAGGTAACGTTGTCATACACCATGACCAACATTTTTTCATTCCCCAACTCAATGGTTGAACCCGATACCGACGCCAAGAACACAGACCCATCGGCACGCTTCAACCAAACTTGAAACTGATCCACCCCTCCCTGATCAAAAATTTGCTGGGTAACACGCTGTCGATCAGCATCAGAACACCACCACCCCAGCTCTTCACCATTCGAGCCCAGTACCTGTGATTCAGTGTAGCCAAACTCTCTCAGCCAGGCCTTGTTAACACGCGTGGTGTTGCATCGGTTTCGCTGGTAACTGGCGACAGCCATAGGCCCAGGCGCGGTATTAAAGATCGTTTCCAATTGGTGTCGGCTTCTGCTCAACGCAGATTCACGCTGGCGAACGTAACGGAACGCAATCACCAGACTGACCGACAAAACCAAACCTGACACCAGTAACAATAATAATATGTTGCGGGTATTTCTGCTGATCAAATCAGAGCGCATAGCCTCCATAGTGGAATAGGTATTTTGCATTGGCAGCATCAATACAAGCGTCCATTCAGTGTTGACCAGGGAGACTGGCAGTTGCTTGACTAAATAGATTTCATTACCTGACTGATAGGTTTTTTCATCGCCGGATGCCAGGTAATGTGCAAGCTCTGGACTGATTTGATCAAGATATTGACCTCGGGCCTCTGGATAATCAGAGGCGGCCAGGATTCGCTGCTGTTGGCTTAGTAAAACCAGCTTGGCCTGACCGGCAAATACCGGGCTGACGAGATGGAGGGCGACGCGTTGAAAGGCATCCAGATTCAGGTCTACTCCTGCAACTCCGGCAAATTTGCCACTGACCATAATGGGTTTGGTCAGCGATATCATATCAATCAGTTCACCCGGCTTTAATTCCCAGGCGTAGGGTTCAGTCAGACAGGGCGCCAGTTGCTCTTTAGGGCAGAGATACCACTCGGCGTCACGTTGACCGAAGGCATCCCTGGCTTCATTGTATTTAAAGGCAGCATCCGGACTCGGGTAAAAGGTGATGCCCTGAGACTCGCGAACCCAATAAACCTCCAGAGTCCCTTGAGCTGAGCTATGCTCACTGATACCAGCATAAACACTATCCAGACCATCATAAGACTCGGCTTCAAAATGCACATAAGCTGAACTGACGAGCGTATTGGCTACTAGAGAAGCAGCGGTAAGCTTCTGTACCTGCAGTCGGTTCAACTGGCCCTGTTGTCTGGCCGTTTGACCCAGTAATGCAGCCAGGAGTTTAGGACTCTGACCTGCCTGATCCATGAAGGTGAGCAGGTTGTCACGCAAAGCTTCGGCATTCAGCTCCAGCTGTTCATTCAGTGACTCCTGCAATAAAGTGACAGAAACGGCTTCACTTTCACGGTTGGTTTTCTGCAGTAGAAACAATGCAAAAAATAAAATAAGACCAAGAGAAAACACCAGTAAAGCTGCAGCGGACAAGAGTGATCGAACATAGCGAGAAAAGTGCTTCATCCATTACCGACCTGATTCACAAACTCTGCTGCTCAGCATGCACTGCGATCCACTCATGCAGTGCGTCTATTTTCATGGGTCGGGCAATTAAATACCCCTGACCTTCATCGCAGTTAAGTTTTACCAGCTCGTTCAACTGGGCATCAGTTTCAATACCTTCAGCCAATACGCGCATATTAAGGCGCTGCCCCAGAGTCAGTATGGTTTGCGCAATACGGTAACCCGATGTCGACGTGGTCAGTTTATCGATAAAGGAACGATCAATTTTCAAACAGTCGACATGCAGTCTTTCCAGATAGGAAAGCGAAGAAAACCCGGTGCCGAAGTCATCAATCGATATAGTAACTCCCAACGCACGCAATGCATTGAACTTTTCAATGGTTTCTTCCGCATAGCTCATGGATACTGATTCAGTGATTTCCAGATCCAGATGCTGCCCTTCCAGACCTTGTTCATGCAGACCTGCTTTGACTTGATCTACAAAATCCAATTGTTGAAATTGCAACGGCGATACATTGACAGCTACACGAAAACCGGGTCGTGTCCGGCAGAGTTCGGCACAGTCATACAAGGCCCGGCGCAATACCCATTCACCCAGTTTAACAATCAGCCCGGACTGCTCAGCCAGTTCAATAAATACGGCCGGTGATATCATTTGGCCAGACTCATCCATCCAGCGTACCAGCGCTTCTACGCCGATCAACTGGCCCGATTTCAGGTGTATCTGTGGCTGATAAACCAGGTACAAGCGATGACGATCCAGGTCCTGCTTCAGTGAAGAGAGCATACTCACCCGTTCCCGCAACGAACAGATCATCGCATCACTGAATGTTACAGCCTGCCCTATACCCACTTTTTTGGCTCGCTTGAGGGCCAGGGTTGCGTGACCGAGCATTTCTGATGGCGCCAGCTCTTTATGGCAATGCGCTATTCCCATACAAAAGCTCAAAGCCGTTTCTACCCCCTCAATTGCCAGGGTACGGGAGGTGAGCTGACTGCGTATTATCTCCTCGACCAGGCTCCCCCTACTGCCGACAATCAACCCAAACTGGTCTGCACCAAGACGGGCAACCCCCTCTGTCATGGGCAGATGTTGCAGTAGAGCGGCAAAATCGATGAGGAAACGATCCGCATAGTGAGCACCAAAGGTATCGTTGATCATGGAGAAATTATCAATATCCAGCAGTACCAGTGCATAGTCCTCAACCTTGCCCTCTGCCTTAATCTCCAATGCACGCAGCAAACCATTGCGGTTTAACAACCCAGTGAGATGGTCTTCGTAAGCCAACTGTTCCAGTTGATCCAACTGACGATAACTACGAGCAGCGGTCATCAGACAGGTGTACAACCGCTCCCGGGTCAACTCGGTTTTGGTTTTGTAATCATTAATGTCGTAACGCTGAATCGTCTCCAACTCCGGTGCATAGCCAGGCTGCCCGGTTCTAAGAATAATTCTGAGTTTGGAGCGCCGCAGACTGTGACGAATCCTATGTACCAGTTGCAAACCGGCATCTTCAGATTCCATCACTACATCCAGTAACATCACAGCTATATCAGGGTCATGCAGCAGTATGTCATACGCTTCTTGACTGTTGTAGGCGTGCTGTACCAGCAGTTGATGCTCATCGAAGTTAAGACCCTTGAGTAACAACTCAGTCATCAAATGGACATCTTCATCGTCATCCACTACTAAAAGTTTAAGCGACCGAGGTTTCGGAGTGTGCTTAACTGAGACACATGGCTGCTGCGCATGGGAGTTAACCGCATCAATATCATCAAGAAATTCAAACAGCTGGTCACTCATACAAGTACCTCAGGGGTCAAGATATCAATGCGGCCGCTTCAAGACGCTGCAAACAGGCCTGCTTTTCCGTGTCGGAAAGCCAGCTACCAGTAAAGCTATTACGCATTAATTGCACAACCTGAGCAGCCGTGATCGGAACATTTTCAAGCAGCGCACGAAAATTATCCATCACATAGCCACCAAAATAGGCGGGATCATCAGAATTGATGGTAACCATAAGACCCGCATCCAGTAGCTTCAAGATCGGGTGCTGTGACATTTCCGGCACCACGCAAAGCTTCAGATTAGACAAGGGACAGACGGTCAATGGCACTTGATCATTACGTAAGCGCTCGATCAGTGTGGCATCCTCAAGTGACCGGTTACCATGATCAATACGTTGTACCTTCAACAAGTCCAGTGCCTGCCAGACATATTCAGGTGGACCCTCTTCACCGGCATGGGCGGTAACCCGCAAACCCAGTTCACGGCAACGCGCAAACACCCGGGTAAATTTTTCCGGCGGATGACCCAGTTCTGAAGAATCCAGACCAACACCGTCTATACGATCCAGCCAGGGCATCGCCTGCTCCAGAGTATCAAAGGCACTTTGCTCGGAAAGATGGCGCAGGAACGACATAATCAGCCTAAAGCTGATTCCCAACTGGGTTTCGCCCTCACACAATGCGCGATAGATCCCCTGAATCTGGATTTCAAAGCTGATATCGCGCGACAAATGTCCCTGGGGATCGAAAAAAATCTCTGTATGAATAACCCCATCGGCGGCAATTCTTTGCAGATACGCCCAGGTCAGGTCATAAAAATCCTGCTCAGTCTGCAATACCGACATGCCTTGATAATAAAGATCCAGAAACTCTTGCAGATTAGTAAACTGATAGGCCTGACGCAAGGCGTCTACACTGGCATAGGGGAGCGTAATACCATTGCGTTCAGCCAACTGAAACATCAGCTCCGGTTCCAGGCTGCCCTCGATATGTAGATGCAGTTCAGCTTTAGGTAAAGCCGCTGCAAGTTGTTGAAGTTGTGCTTTCGTCATAGGCTTTACCTGCAATAATCATTGTTTTCAGGTGCTTCAAATCTACACCACTTCGGTAATGTATTTCTTTTTCAACAGTCTCCAGAATACAACAGCAAAGGCGGTTAACGGAATCGCCAGAATCATGCCGAGGATGCCCCCAAGCGCAGCGCCCCAGAAAAACACCGCGAAAATGATAAGTGCTGGATGCAATCCTGTGCGGTTACCCATGATTTTTGGCGTGAGGACATAACCTTCAATTACCTGCACCACAGCGAACACTAGCAGCACCAGCAACAGCGAGGTAACACCGCCATTTTCGCCGAAATAGGCCAACGGCAGCACAACACTTAGACCCACGATACTTCCCAGGTAAGGAATAATATTGAGAAGCCCCAGAGTGAAGCCAATCACAATGCTGTAGGGAAACCCTACTAACGTAAAACCTACAGCAAACAACACACCTTGAATCAGCGCGATAATGATCTGACCACGAAAAAACGTTAGCAGGATGCCGACAAACTGTTCAAACAGATAGATCACATCTTCTCTGGTGTCTTTCTTGAGAAAAGGCAGAAATTCGCCAATCTGCCTGGGTTCAAACGGTTTTGCCATGAGAAAGAAGGCCAAATAGAGAGGAAGCCCCGCCCAAGCGAACAACCCCACCACGGATTGAAACATCTGCACAATAGGCTGCGACATGCGCCCCCATAAATCCTGAAATACCTTAGCTACCATATCAACAGGGTTCTCAAGCAGCTTATCAACTTCCGCCATCAACCCGTACTTCTCCAATAGCGCGGTAACTTGCGGCGAAAGAGAACGCCCTGCCTCAAGCGTAGCATTTAGCATGGAGGGTAAGTCATCGAACAACCGCAGCATTTGATCGGCGGCAATGGTGCTAACAAACCAGATAGAAACACCCAGTGGAATGAGTGCAGAAAGAAAAAACACAACCAGCCCCCCGACCCGGGATCCACGGCAAACCTTAACCAAGAAGCTGTAATATGGACGCAACAACATTGTCAGGATTAGCGCAACTACCGGGGGCAGCAACACATTCTGGAACGCCCCGACAAAGCGCGCCAGTCCCCACACACTCAAGCTGAAAACCACTAATAGTACCAACACTGATCCCAGTGTAATCGCTGCGGCAACTGTTGCACGTTGCCTTGGGCCCAATTCGAGTTCTTTAAACATCCTGTCTCCTAAGCTAGCTTGCTTTAACCTTCCCTTCACAGGATAAACATTACAGTCACTATATTACTAATTGAATTTATCAGCTAAAAAAATCAACGCAACCCCTGCAGGGCATCGATCACATGACCCGCCAGGGTATTGCAGGTATCCTCCGCCCCCTGCCTCTGAACCAGCAGTATCTGATAATCACCCAGTGGCGGTAAACCATATTCCTTGCCCAACTTGCGCAAGGGTGGTTTCACCATACAGGCTGGAAAGGGAGCCACAGCAAGGTCTGCAATCATAGCGGCAGCCTGTCCTGAGCAGCTTTCACTGGTATAGGCGATACGGTAATCGACAGCCGCCTGATCCAGAGATTTCAGCGCCATGTTTCGCCAGGTGCAGCCCGCGTTGGCTAGAGACACTGGCAGCGGCGTTTTCATCGCCGCAATACCTCCTTCTCGCCCGGCCCAGACTAACGCTTCAGTATGAACGATCTTGCCACGGCCTTCTTCTTGCCCGGTATTACCCGCAGTGATCACGATCAAATCCAGTTCACCGGCATCCAGTCGTTCAGTCATATCGATACTGCGACCGATCACCACATCCACCTGAGTAGCCGGATGTGACCGAGCAAACTGAGCCAGCACGCCCGGAAGAATGCGGGTACCGATATCATCAGACGTGCCCAGCCGCACCGTGCCGCAAAGTGACGGTAACAGAAACTGGGTAACGGCCTCTTCATTGAGCTTGAGTAAACGTCGGCCATAACTCAACAGCACTTCACCATCCGGGGTCAGCCTGACCTGTCTTGCCTCCCTCAGAAACAGGGTCTTGCCAAGTGTTTCCTCCAGACGCTTGATCTGCATGCTAAGGGCTGAAGGCGTACGAAATACCTGAGCGGCCGCACGGGTAAAGCTGCCACTTTCAGCGATAGCTACAAATGTACGCAGCACCTCGGTGTCCAGTAGAGGCAGAGAAGCCGGCACCACTGGCGTTGATGGGGGTTGCAGACTGGTCATATCATTACCTTTCAATTTTTCTTAACCAACAGTGTAGTATTTTTCGTTTGATTGAACAATGTTAGACATCCATGCTTAAACCCTCAACAGCAATGAGCAATCTTTGAACACTGACAAACGATCTCGCAATGGATCGTCAGGAGGGTAGAAAAATGACAAGCCTAAACCAACAATGCGAGCTTTACCGTCAGGAAGCCGTGAATAAAACACGGGCAAAGCAGTCAGCACTTCCTGACTTTTACATGCCAGCCATGCCACCGCTATGGCTGATAAATACCCTGGAAAACTGGTTCAAAGCCTGGAGTCGTCGGCGCAAACTCCTACGACTGTTGGATTATGATGATCATATACTTGAAGATATGGGTTATACACGCCGTGATCTACTCTGGGCGGCGCAGCAGCCATTGAAGGTAGACGCCCGTCTGGTTTTACAACAACAGCGAGAGAAACGCCGTGCCCAGCTGAAAAAGCACCGGGGCTGGTAGGGTCATTTGGCGATACCACTGCCCCAGCGTGCCTCAAAGTGAGGCACCAAGAAGCAACAGCCAGGGATATTGCCCTTGCGTCCATAATCACTGAACAGTTACTCTTTACCCCCCTTACTATCAGCCAAGCCCTATGATTAACAGCGCCAACACCAGTCGTTCCATCATTTTTGATCGAGTCAGCCTAACCCGCGACAACCATTGTGTTCTCAAGGAACTGTCTCTTGAGTTACGCGAGTCGCGTATTGGCCTGATCGGCTACAATGGTTCAGGAAAAAGCTCTCTGGTACGCCTGATTAACGGGCTATTGCAATCGGATTCTGGTCGTATTGATGTGCATGGCCATAATCCATCCTGTGGTCCGGAGAAAATGTCGGCACAGGTTGGCTTTATTTTTCAGAATCCGGACCATCAAATCATCTTCCCCACGGTTGAAGAAGAACTGTGTTTCGGCTTGATTAATCAAGGGGTCAGTAAGAAACAAGCCGTCCAGCAAGTCGCCGATTTTCTTGCTACTCAGCAGCGCAGTGACTGGGCTGATCAAGCCGTACACAGTCTCTCAGATGGGCAGAAACAACTGGTGTGTATTTTTGCTGTACTGCTGATGAATCCCAGTGTATTGATACTGGATGAGCCTTTTTCAGCACTGGATCTGCCTACGCGCTATCAGATAATGGATCTGTTATCACAGCTTCCACAACAGCTACTGATGATCAGCCATGAGCTGGATACACTGGAATCGTTTGAACGGATAATCTGGCTTGAGCAGGGGCAGGTATTTCTAGATGGTCCGCCGGATCAGGTGTTACCTGCGTATCAGGCAGCGGCCAGAAGAGCCCGTGGCCTATGATCAGCCTCTATCTGGCCCAGAAGAGCTGGCTCCATCGCCTCCCCGCTGGAGTAAAGCTACTCTCTTTAGCCGTCATCAGTCTGCTGCTCTATCCAGTAGAACAACCTGCCATTTTGCTGGGCCTGCTGGCAGTCACCCTGCTCGCCTATGTGTCACTAGGCTCAGCGGCCCTCCATCAGCTCCTGGCCCTGAAAGTATTGCTACCGCTGTTTTCTCTGATCTTTCTGCTGCAGTGGTGGAGCATTGGGCTCGCCGCCGCCGCGACGCTGGTGATGCGGATGCTGACACTGATACTGCTGGCAAACCTGATTACCCTGACCACACGCATGGATGACATGATGGACGCGGTGATGCCGCTGTTTTCACCGCTGCGCCTGTTGGGTATCGACACCCGCCGTATTGCGTTTGCCGTCACCTTACTGATACGTTTTATTCCGGTATTGATGGCGGTCGTCAGCCATTTGCTGGATGCATGGAAAGCGCGCGGCGGCGGCCGCAAACTCTGGCGCCTGGCGATACCACTGACTATTCAATCCATTCGTTTGTCTGATAATGTGGCTGAAGCTCTGGCAGCCCGTGGCGGTATCAGCCCGACTGACCCAACCAACAGACGCCGCTGAAATACCTCTCCATAGAACTCAGAAATGTCTGTGCATGTTACAATACCTCCCTTACATTAATTCAGCCGGTCCTGTACCAGCTAAAACTAGAACGAAACGCATGAAACAAGATAAGTCCCTGGTTCAGATAGCACTCTATGCCGCCCTGATTGCCGCCTTAGGATTGATTCCACCGGTCCCCTTTATTACCGGCATTCCGATTACTGCACAAACACTGGGTGTGATGCTAGCTGGCGTGATGCTGGGTCCTTGGCGGGGTGCGCTAGCTATGGCGCTGTTTATCTTTGTCGTGGCATTAGGCGCACCCTTGCTGGCTGGCGGGCGTGGTGGACTGGGCGTTTTTGTCGGTCCAACCGCGGGTTTCGCCATTGGCTTTCCTTTCGCAGCATTTGCTACTGGCTATATGGCGCTCTGGCTCAAACGCTTGCCAGTGTTTCCCGCGGCGCTGTTAGCGTCTGTCTTTGGCGGCATAGTGGTTCTCTACTTATTCGGTATTACCGGTTTCAAGCTAATTTCCGGTCGCGACTGGCTGGATGCTTTGCTGGTGATGGCGGTTTTTATCCCCGGCGACCTGGTTAAAGCCGTTATTGCTGCAGGTGTCGCTCAAGCCGTTGTTAAAGGCCTTCCCGGTGCCATGCTGACTCGATAATTAATCCAGGACTAAACATGACTGAACAAACCTCTGCTTTGTTGATGGATCGCAATGAACTCACGGAGTTTCTTGCTGTAGTCTATCCGCAATTTGCAGGCCAAATCACCGAAGTAACCCTTGAGCATACCTGGCTTCGTCAACCCATCGACATCAGCCATTTGCGTCCGGGAGGCACAGTGTCCGGCCCGACCATGATGGCACTGGCTGATGTAGCGCTCTATGTTGCCATTCTGTCGCGCATAGGCCCAGAAGCCCTGACGGTTACCACGGATTTTACCTGTCATTTTCTAAATAAACCGGTTGCTAACGCGGCTCTGCTGGCCAAAGCCACCTTACTGAAACTGGGTAAACGCTTGGTAATAGGTGAGGTTGAGCTCTACAGTGAAGGCCAGGATATGCCCGTTGCACATGTTGTCGGTACTTACTCTGTACCGCCACGCCGGTAATAGATGAGTTATATCGATGTCAGATAAACAGGTACCTGAAGGTGAATTAATTTATTCTGCCAGAGAGATCCAGCAGATGCTGTGTCGGCTGAGCGAGCGTGCCTCACCGATTACTATCTACCCGGATAACTCCTCATGCGTACTAACTACCTATATCGCTGGACTGGACGTACAGCAGGGATTGATATGGCTTGACGCTCCACTGCCCCAGAGACGCCATCATCTAATACAGGCACGCAAACTGACGCTGACATCACAGTATAACGGTTGCTTACTGACCCTGCCGGGTATTTTCATGCTCCCAAGCACTGATAAAAACGGTGAGTTGGTTTTTACTGCGGCCATTCCGGATAGCATTTATTACCTGCAACGTCGACGCTCTTATCGTGCGCCGGTTCGCCCCTTGCTGGATATTTTTGCCAGTCTGCCTTTTGCCGATAAAGTTACCGTGACGGGACGACTTAAGGATCTATCGGTGGATGGCTGTCGCATCAAACTGACCGGTAATCTGCTGGACGATTTTCGCGACCTTTCAGAAGTCTTACCCTTGTCACTTACCTTTCCGGACAGCAGCTGCTTTAGTGTTGATCTCAGCATTGTACGCGCTGACTACGCATCATCAGGTGACTACACTCAGTTGGGCTGCTGCTTCACGTCCCTGACAGCTGGCCAGAAACAGCAACTGTCTCGGCTGGTAACGGATCTGCAACGAGATCATATCAACCATGTTCGCAACGAGGGGAGCACGGCCGGAACACCAGCGCTGTTTGTGCCGGCTGAACATAAGGTCGTAGCAGGTGACAGAATAGGCTCCGCTACTGAAGTTTATTCTGAACAACAAACACAGTCCGATCTGACCAATGCGACTTCTTCGAACAAAAAACCTGTTATTCCTGCTACCGCAGAAACGGCTCCGATTGATATACGCCGGGCTCATCAATCCGGAATCACTGCAATCAAAAGTCTGATCACCCGTTTGCGCAGTGGCCAAGCGCTGCCAATTGAACAAGCGCAAGAGGCTTCACAACAGCTATTGCAGGCACTACGTCAAGATCCTCAGGGGCTCGCTATCCTCTGTTGTCCACGGGACTCGCAAACCTTTCTGTTTCAGCATTCGATCAGTTTTGCCATCAGCCTGGCAGGTACTCTTTCAACTCAATATGGTGATCAGATTAAAGATGAGATGCTGGACGGCTTAATTCTGGGTGGTCTATGCCATGAATTATCACGGGCACTGCTACCTGATGGTATCCAGAGCTCCCAGCTGGAACTTGACAAAGAAACCCGCGTGGCCCTTTCGGCCACACACATGCAATTGGTCAGTCTGCTGGATGCCTTACCTGACTTAGCCCGTGAAACCCTCTATATCGTGCGTGACTGCCACGAACGGTTGGATGGCAGCGGTTTACCCAACGGCCATAATGATCAAGCATTAAATCGTGTCAGCAAACTGGCCGCCGCCGTTTATGCGCATGAAAAACTCAGTCAGTGCAGACATAATGGTGACTGGCATTATCATCCACTCAGAGCCTTCAAACAACTGGCGGACAGATCAGATCAATTTCACCAGCCCAGTATGCGACTGTTATTGAAACAACATGGAAAATATCCGCTTGGCTCCACAGTATTATTGAATGATGAAACTCTGGCACTGGTGTTGCGCCAAGACGATCAACAACACCCATCACACTTGCGCATTGTGTATAACACCCGATTTAATAGCCTGGTTCCGCCACGTGATCTGCTGTTGACTGATAAGAATGAGCTACAGATTGAGCGCTCTGCTAATCCATTACGGTATGAAATCAGTAGCCAGTTGCTAAAGCTGCCATTAAGAATATAGAAAGGCCCTGGCGGGCCTTTAATGGAGGGCTTGTTTCAGAACCTAGCTACTAACTAATAGCTGGATTCGAAACAGGTTTGCTTCGTGTGGCACGCTGATCAGAGTCACCACCCGAGTGCATTTCTGATGCCTGAGAAGCCGGGCCGAATTCCGGATAAGCGAGCATACCGCACTCATGAATATCCATGCCCTCAAGCTCTTCCTCTTCGCTGACACGCAGCGGCATCACTTTATTCAGAATCACCAAAACCACCATGCTGGCAGCAAACATCCAGGCAACAATGACCAGCGTACCTATCAATTGCCCCATGAAGGTGGCATCCGGGTTGCTCAGCAGCACGGCAAAAACGCCCCAGATACCGGCGGTACCGTGTACTGAAATGGCACCGACGGGATCATCCAGTTTGAGTTTATCCAGTCCCAGTACCGAGACCACCACGACGATTCCCCCCACTGCACCAATCAGAACCGCAAGACCGGCACTCGGCATCAATGGCTCAGCGGTGATGGAGACCAGGCCAGCCAAAGCACCATTAATGGTCATAGTGATATCGGTTTTGCCAAACAGGAACCTGGCAAATAGTGCAGCTACGACGGCACCCGCAGCCGCAGCGGCGTTAGTATTCACAAAAATCATCGCAACCGCATTGGCTTCTTCAACATTGGCAATTTTAAGTTCTGAGCCGCCATTAAAACCGAACCAACCCATCCACAGAATGAACATACCCAGAGTCGCCATTGGCAGGTTAGCACCCGGGATCGCCCGCACCTCACCTTTTGGTCCATACTTGCCTTTACGGGCACCAACCAGCAACACCGCAGCAAGTGCAGCAGATGCTCCGGCGGCATGCACCACAATGGAACCGGCGAAATCCTGGAAGCCTAGTTCATCCAGAAAGCCACCACCCCATTTCCAGTAACCGGAAACCGGATAGATTACACTCACCATGAAAATCGAAAATACCAGGAAGGGCCACAAGCGCATACGCTCTGCGACAGCACCCGAAACGATCGACATGGTCGCCGCCGCAAACACCGCCTGGAAAATAAAGTCGGCCATACTCGAGTAGTAAGGCGCACCATCGCCACCCAGGGTGACGTCCTCGACTGTATTATCGGTACCCAACAGGAAATCAATGCCTGGAATAACACTGCTGACCGGGCTACCCGGGTACATGATGTTGTAGCCGACAAAGAGATAGGCTGTACAAGCTATGCCGTAGAGCAGTACGTTTTTATTCAGTATCTCCACGGTGTTTTTGCTTCGTACAAGACCGGCTTCCAACATGGCAAAACCCGCTGCCATCCACATCACCAGTGCCGTGCACATCAGAAAATAAAAGGTATCCAGGGCATAGCCCAGTTCCAGAATCATGCCTTCCATCACAAGGTTCCCCCGCGTGTGAATCTGTGGTTAAAGTACAACATAGCCACCCCCAAAATTAATTTTAAAGAAATATAATTTCTCTTAGATAAACATATTTTTATATGAAAAATTCATGCCATCTACATATAATCTATATATTTCAATTAATTAATAATTAATTTCGAACAAAACACGGATATCCGATGCCCCATTAATAAACACTAACGCAGCATCGTGTTGTATTTTTGTGCAACTGCACATAAACCTGTCAGCCGCACAACTGACTACACTGCTTAGTATCCCTGACCCGGAATCCACTGCGTACCGGCCAAAGGCACCCGTGCCATCGCTGCCGCTTCAACGGTCAGCGCGACCAGATCTTCCGGTTCCAGATTGCGCAGGTCATTCTTGCCACAGGCGCGTGCCAGGGTTTGTGCTTCCAGTGTCAGCACCCGCAAGTAGTTCGCCAGACGTCGCCCACCCTCTTCCGGGTCCAGCCGTCCCATCAGATCCGGGTCCTGGGTGGATATACCCGCTGGGTCCTTACCTTCATGGTAATCATCGTAATAGCCGGCGGCGGAACCGATTTTCTCGTACTCAGACTGCCATTTGGGGTGGTTACAACCCAGCGCGACCAGTGCAGCCGTACCGATAGCCACGGCATCGGCTCCCAAGGCCATGCACTTGGCGACATCGGCGCCATTGCGGATGCCACCAGAGACAATCAGCTGCACCTTGCGATGCATACCCATCTCCTGCAAAGCCTGTATCGCCTGGGGAATGGCGGCCATGGTGGGTATGCCGACATGTTCGATGAACACATCCTGGGTGGCTGCCGTACCGCCTTGCATCCCGTCCAGTACGATCACATCGGCACCGGCTTTAACCGCCAGCTTGACGTCATAATAGGTACGCGTCGCACCGATTTTGATATAGATAGGCACCTGCCAATCGGTGATTTCACGCAGTTCCTGAATTTTGATTGCCAGGTCATCCGGGCCGGTCCAGTCAGGGTGACGACAGGCTGAACGCTGATCCACGCCTTTGGGCAGGGTGCGCATCATCGCCACACGGTCGGTGATTTTCTGTCCCAGCAGCATACCGCCACCACCGGGTTTGGCGCCCTGCCCCAGCACCACCTCGATGGCATCAGCTTTGCGCAGATCATCCGGATTCATGCCATAACGCGATGGCAGGTACTGATACACCAGCTTACTCGACTGACCACGCTCTTCCGGCGTCATGCCGCCATCACCGGTAGTGGTAGAGGTACCGACGGCGGATGCACCACGACCCAACGCCTCTTTGGCATTGGCCGACAAGGCACCAAAGCTCATACCGGCAATGGTGACAGGGGTTTCGATTACGATAGGTTTTTTGGCAAAGCGGTCACCCAATACCACCTGGGTATTGCACTTTTCCCGGTAGCCTTCGAGCGGGTAACGCGACATGCTGGCCCCTAAAAACAGCAGGTCGTCAAAATGCGGTACACGGCGCTTGGCACCAAAGCCGCGAATATCATAGATACCGGTATCAGCAGCACGCTGAATTTCAGCGATGGTATGACGATCAAAGGTGGCTGATTCACGCAGACCCGGTTTTACGTTTATGTCACTCATGATGCTATCCTCAGTAAGCGGCCGCATTATCGACTTTGAAGTTGTAGAGTTCACGGGCGGAGCCGTAGCGCTTAAAGCTGGCAGGGTCTTCATCGACACCGGCGCGGTTTAGCAGCACACCCAACTCCTGCAGATGTTCATCACGCATCTCTTTTTCGATGCAATCCGCACCCAGCGACTTAACCTGTCCTTTGACATAGATATGCACCTCGTACAAAGAATCGCCAAGGGCATCGCCAGCATCACCACAAACCACCAGGTTACCGGCCTGGCCCATAAAGCAGCTCATATGACCGACACTGCCCTTGACCACGATGTCGATCCCTTTCATGGAGATGCCACAGCGTGCCGCGGCATTGCCTTCGATCACCAGCAGTCCACCATGACCAGTGGCACCGGCTGACTGGGAGGCATCGCCCTTGACCCTGACGCTGCCGGACATCATGTTCTCCGCCACCCCCTGACCGACATTACCATGCACCACGACGTGGGCTTTTTTGTTCATACCGGCACAGTAATACCCGGCATGACCGACGATATCGATGGACAGATTCTGGTCCAGGCCACAGGCGAGATTGTGCTTGCCTGCCGGGTGGGTCACCTGCCATTCACGCTCGGTGCATTCCAGCGCCTGGTCGTGCAGTGCCTGATTAAGATCGCGCACACTACTCTGGTCTAAATCGATTGTTTTCATACTCTTGCTCCTCACTGACCTTGGCGTTCCCAGGCATAAACGGTGGCTGGATCGGGTTCCCAGACATGGGCCTTTTCGATACCCGGTAAGCTGGTTAGCGCCTGATATTCGGACGCCATGGCGACATAATCTTCGGTTTCAGCTAATACCGCGGGTTTGCAGGCGATGGGGTCGCGAATCACAGCAAAGCCATTACGCGTACCTACGGTAAAAGTGAAAAAGCCATCCAGATCTTTTAGTGCGCTTTCCAGAGCCTGTTTCAGGCTGTCGCCCTGACGCAAACGCCAGGTCAGATAGCCTGCTGCCACTTCAGAATCATTTTCAGTTTCAAAACTGATCCCTTCCCGACGCAGCGATTCACGCAGGCGGTTGTGGTTGGACAGCGAGCCGTTATGCACCAGACACAGGTCCATACCGGTTGAGAAAGGATGGCTACCCTCCATGGTGACGGCTGATTCGGTTGCCATGCGGGTGTGGCCGATAATATGGCTACCCTGCATACCCGAGAGTGAAAAGCGGCTGGCAATATCAACCGGCAGTCCGACTTCTTTGAGAATTTCGATCGAACGACCCACACTCAGTATCAGAACCTCCGGCGCATGCTGCGCAAACCAGTCACGCGCCGCGAACTCTTCAGCTTCCAGTTTAAACACCGCCACATTGGCATTCTGAAACCACTCCAGACTGGCACTCAACTGGGTTTTGGCCAACTCAGCCAAGACTTCCCAATCAAAATCCGCATCCGGATGGCGCAGCGTCAGCTTGATATAGCCTTCGGCCACTTCATCACCATAAATCGCAAAACCCGCACTGTCCGGTCCACGATCTGTCATGGCGATCAACATGGGTTCGAACAGCTCACCCAGACGCGCTTCAAGCGCCGGATTCTTTAAATAGAGCCCAACAATTCCACACATATGTTTATCCTCAACAAAACCAGATCAGAAAAATTCAGCGTACTGTTTCAGTTCCCAGTCGGAGACATGACGGCTGTACTCCACCCACTCCATCCGCTTGATATTGATAAATTCCTGTACAAAGTCAGCGCCCAGCGCCTCACTGAACATGGGGTTGGCTTCCAGCGCATTGATGGCTTCGTCCAGATTCTGCGGCAGGATGCCGATACCCTTTTCCAGGCACTGCTGACGATCCAGTTCGTACAGGTTGATATTGTGCGGCTCGCCCGCTTCCAGCTCACGCTCGATACCATCCAGCCCGGCGGCGATCAGCGCGGCATGCACCAGGTAGGGATTACAGCCGGAATCCGGCAGACGGAACTCCAGACGGCCATAGGGCACGCGTACCATGGCGGAGCGGTTGTTGTCGCCATAACAGATATACGCCGGGGCCCAGGTGGAGCCAGACAAGGAACGTCCGACCACCAGGCGCTTATAGGAATTGACAGTGGGCGCCGCGAAGGCACACAGGGCCGGAGCGTGATGCAGCAGGCCCGCGGTAAAGTGATAGGCCATCTTCGACAGGCCCATTCCCAGCGGATCACTGTCATCATTGAACAGATTGCGACCGCTTTCATCACAAATGGAGAGATGGAAGTGCATACCGTTACCGGTACGACTGGAATCAGGCTTGGGCATAAAGGAGCAGACCATGCCCAGTTTGTTGGCAATCTCCCCGGCGGCCATACGCACGAAGGTAAAGCGGTCCGCCGAGGTCAGGGCATCACTGTAGGTGTAATTGATCTCAAACTGACCGTTGGCATCTTCGTGATCGATCTGATAGACATCAAAATCCACCGCTTGCAGCGATTCAACCAGTTGTTCCAGAAATTCACGTGAGCGGGACAGGCCTTTATAGTCGTAACAGGGTTTATCCAGTACATCGCTCTCATCAACCGGTATTAGTTTGCCATCAGCTGTTTTACGGAACAGCGAGAATTCCGGCTCCAGTCCGCTGTTCAGGGTCCAGCCGCGTTGCGTCAGTCGCTCCAGCTGTTGCTTGAGCAGTACCCGGCTACAATACGAGTGCGGCTGATCATTGACGTAACCATCACAGGCCAGGCGGGCATACCCTGGCTGCCAAGGCACAGCACTGAGGGTATTCAGATCACCGCGTGCCATAAAATCCGGGCCGTGCGGTTCCATCCCCATACCCCAGACCGCAAAACCGGCGAACCCAGCCCCCTTATTGACCACATCCATCAAGGTATGCACTGGCACGGATTTGGTCTTGGCCACACCATGAATATCGACGAACTGGGCCAGTACGTATTTAATCTGTTTCTCTGTGATAAAGCTCTGAACATCTGTGGGCAACATTATGCACCTCCTGGGTATTCTGAAGTCGGACCGACATCGGCGATGACGGCATCCAAGTTGTCTTGCAGGTATTGAGAAAATCCGGGATCACAACCGATCAGCAGTCGGGTCTCAGGTTCGGCGCTGAGGTACAGCCAGCAGTTCACCCCGGCGACCGCCAGCATCTGCCATTCACCTGGCTGCAACTGACGAAAATCGAACTGGCAAACTTGCGCCATCACCGCCATCCAGGCCGCCCCACTGAGTTGAAAAATGCTGTCATGACGGCGAAAGCACCATTCGCCAAGCGGCTGACAGGCATCAGGCAGTACAAAGGCCATAAACTCATCACGGCCGGTTTTAGCTACCAGATTGCCGTTGTGCATAGCGGCCTCAAACGGCTGTTCAGGCACAGGGAGTTCGGCGTGTTGCAGCGCTGCACTACTTTCAGGGCCGGTAAGTATCCACACCTGCCAAGCGTCCAGCGGAGTTAGTTTCAACGCACTCATCAGGCAACCTCCTCGATATCAACACGCTGACGCGCCCCTTGCGGGTCATAAAAGGGCAGATCACAGAGGGCAGCAGACACCAATGTCCCCTGATCCGTACGGATTTCGATAGTTTTCACCTGGTCTGCCAGCGGCAGATCCAACATCGCCAGTCCGATCACGTAACCCAGTGACGGACTAAACACCACACTGGTTACCCGACCGACCATCTCGCCCGCTTCTATGATCAGGTGGCACTCTTTAACCAGGTTGTTCGGTGCGCCTTCAGCCAGGCGAAAGCCCACCAGGCGGCGTTTACAGCGTTCTTTCAACAATGCCAGTGACGGTTTGCCGGTAAACCAGAGTTTCGATTTCAGCGGTACTGCCCAGCTCATGGCGGCTTCGAAAGGATTAGTCAGACCATCGGTATCCTGACCGACAATAATGTGGCCTTTTTCCAGGCGCAGAATACGCTGGGCTTCAACACCAAACGGGCGAATACCAACGGCTGAACCGGCCTGCATCAATGCTTGCCATACCGCTACAGCGGCGTTCTGCGGCAGATGGATCTCGTAGCCCAGCTCACCGACAAAGCCCACGCGGATCAGGCGTACGGGATAGCCACAAAGCTGACCTTCACGCATGCCCAGATAGGGAAACGCTGCTTCATCCAGATCGATATCTGTTAGTGCAGAGAGGATGCGTCGGCTATGAGGGCCAGCCAGATTCATCGCCGCCAGTGAACCGGTACGGTTAACCAAGCGCACATTCAGACCACAGAACTGAATCTGTTTGGACAGGATCTTAAAGGTGGCATCGGCATGGCTGGTGGTCGCGGTGACATAGAAACGATCATCGCTGACCCGTGCGACGATACCGTCATCGATAATGACGCCAGAATCATCCACCATCAGCCCATAACGGGTCATACCGATAGCCAGACTGGACATTTTCATGGTGTACACCAGGTCCAGCAGGCGTTCAGCATCCGCTCCCATCACCTCGATTTTGCCCAGCGTGGATACATCAATCAGTCCCAGCCCCTGACGGACCGCCAGCACTTCATTGCGGATACAGGCTTCACGCTCGGCAACTGCGCCATAGTATTCCGGACGCAACCAGACACCGGCCTCCATAAACTGCGCCCCCAACTGCAGATGCTGCGCGTGCAAGGCTGTCAGGCGTTCCGGACGAAAACGTCGTCCAGCCAGTGCTGATACCGGGACCGGATGAAAGAAGGGCCGTGCGGTGGTGGAACCGGCAGCATCGATTGGGATGCCATGGTGCCGCGCCAGCACACGGATAGCGTTCATATTGGCGTGTTTACCCTGGCTGGGGCCCATACCCACGGTGGAAAAACGCTTCAGCAATTCGATATTATCAAAGCCTTCGGCCATCGCGTTATTAAGATCCTTGAGCTGCAGATCCTCATCGAAATCGATAAAGTTTTTGCCCTTGGAGTGCTCAATAATTGGCCAGGGGTGACTGTGCGGTTGACGGTCACGAAACGCCGTCAGATCACGTGGCTGCGGCTGACCGGCTAACCAGGCCACGGCCTCTGCTGCAGCAGCCTGGGCATCGGCCAGGCGCTGCGCCAGAGTATAAGCACCGTTTAAGCGGCCACAAACGAAGATGCCTTCCGGTAGCTGTGCAGGTAAGAGCTGCTCAAGTCCTGAGTCATACGCCAGCTTGCCACCGGCCTGATAGATCAGTTGTGCGGCCGGTGCCCAACCCACACTCATTAACAACAGGTCGCAGTCGAACTGCTCCAGTCGGCTCAGATCACTCTGCCCTTCTGACACAGGTGCCAGCTTGACGCCAGTCAGGGACTGTCGACCCAGCGCTTCGTACACCCCACTCTGCTGTAGCACCTTGATCCCTTTAGCCACCACCTGCCTGGCACTGTCACCGCGCTGGTTCAGATCACCCAGATCAGCGACAGCAACCACCTCTACGCCCGCATCCAACAAGTCCAGCGTGGCACGGTAGCCTTCATCATTGGCACAGAGCACCACGGCTCGCTGGCCCGGTTTGATCGCATAGCGGCTGATCAGGCGCTGGGCAGCGGAGGCCATCATCACTCCAGGCAGATCATTATTACGAAACACCGCTGGCTGCTCCATTACACCACCGGCATGAATGACCGCGCGGCTGCGTAATTTGATGATGCCCTGAGGTGTCAGTAAGGGCAGGTAATGATCGGTATACCAGCCACAGGCCAGCGTCGCTGTGAGCACGCGAATATTGGGGTGTTGGGTCACACTGCTTTTCAGTCGCTGGCGCTCAGGTGCCACAGAAGGGTCATTCACCAACTGGTAATCCAGGCTACCGCCAATATGCGGATTTTCATCCACCAACACCACATCCAGCCCGGCATCCGCAGCACTCAAGGCCGCCTGCATGCCCGAAGCACCGGCACCTATCACCAGCAGATCGGCATAGGCATAGGACTTGGCCTGGCGCTCAACCTGCCAACTGGTATCCACTCGCCCCAGACCGGCTTTTTTACGAATCAGCTTTTCCCATAAAGGAAACAACCGCCGCGGCTGATAAAACGCCTTGTAATAAAAGCCCACTGGCATAAAGCGTGATAACCAGCCGATGCTACTGTCCTTGTCACTTTCCAGGCTGCCATTGACATTACAGGGGCTGAGCGCCATCCCCTCAGTCACCCGGGTTACGTCCCCGCGAATATTCGGACGTGCGGATGACTGAAACAGTGCATTGACGTCGTGATCAGCCAGGGTCACCACCCCACGTGGACGGTGGTATTTAAAGCTGCGCCCCAGCACACGGCGGCCATCCGCCAGTAGTGCCGAGCTGATGCAATCACCCTGACAGGCTTTGTATGGCTTGCCTTCCAGGGTAAATTGCAGTGTTTCAGACCGATCAATCCATTCCAGTGGCTGGGGTTCAAGACGGTAGTTCATACTGCACCTCGGAGAGTTCAACATGGCCGGTAACCCGGTCGGTCAGGGTGTCCCGCAACAGCACATACCAGCGGCCGCTGGGACGGTGATACCACCACTCTTTCAGCACGCCGGGGGCACCATTACGATTAAAGACATAGTCACTCCAGGCGGACTCATCAGCCTCTGTTGGCGGGATACGCACCTCGCCCATATAGTCAAATTCACTGATCGGGCGTAAGCCGATGACCGGGCAATCGAGTAATTTCAATGTTGTCTCCTCAATGTCCGACCGATGCCGCACCCTTTTCACCGACCAGATCAAAGTCAGCAAAGCGGGATAAACGGAAAGGTTCGATAAGTTCATGGTTGCGATCATTGGCCAGGGTCCAGGCCAGGGTTTTGCCACTGACCGGTGTTGCCTTGAAGCCCCAGGTGCCCCAACCGGCATCCAGATAGAAGCCCTCCAGTGGGGTTTTGCCCATAATCGGCGCAAAGTCCGGAGTGATATCGCTCATCCCGGCCCACTGGCGCATCATTTTCAGGCGGCTGACAAACGGAAACAGATCCAGCATCTTGTCAGACAGACCCTCAGTGAAATCAAAACTGGAACGGGTGGAATGCAATACAGACGGGTCGACCGACGCTCCCATCACCAGCTCCCCACGGGAAGACTGGCTGACATAGACATGCAAGCTGCCGGATACCACGATGGTGTCCATAAACGGCTTCACTGGCTCAGTCACGCAGGCTTGCAGTGGAAAGATCTCAATGGGGGTGCGGATACCGACCATTTCAGTGATGCGGGGCGTTGAGCCAGCTACCATTGACACCACCTGGTTACAGCTGATGCTGCCGCGGTCCGTATCCACACCACAGACCTTGTCACCCTGAGTTCTAATAGCGGTGACACGGGTTTTCTGATGAATTTCCACTCCGCGGTTATAGGCACCCCGGGCATAACCCCAGGCTACGGCGTCATGACGTGCCACGGCCCCCGGCGCATGATACAGCGCACCTACCACCGGACTGTGACCGGCACAATCCAGATCCATATAGGGCACTTCTGAAGCGATCAATTGGCGATCCACCACTTCACTGGCAATGCCCATATGCTTGTTCACCTCAGCGCGCCAGCGCATGGTGCGCAGGGCACTGTCGGTATGCGCCAGGGTGAAATGGCCGCGAGTGGAATAAAAAATATTCAGGTCGAAATCATCAGACAGATCTTCAAACAGCTTCACACTGGTGTCGTAAAACCTGACCCCTTCCGGGGTCAGGTAGTTGGAACGTACGATGGTGGTATTACGGCCGGTGTTACCCCCACCAATATAGCCTTGCTCCAGCACCGCCACATTGGTAATGCCATGTTCCTTGGCCAGGTAATAGGCGCACGCCATCCCGTGCCCGCCACCACCGATAATGACCACATCATAGTGCGGCTTCAGTGGCTGAGTGTCCGGGAAGAAACGTGGCTCGTTATGCGATTTGCTGAAGCCATATTTAAGTAAACGCCAGGGCATAATGCTCTCCTAGGCAAACACAACGGTTTTATTGCCATACACCAGCACCCGGTCTTCCAGGTGATAGCGCAACCCGCGGGCAAGAACGCTTTTTTCCACGTCCTTGCCAATGCGTACCATGTCCGCCGTACTGTTATGATGATTAACGCGGGCGACATCCTGCTCAATGATCGGTCCGGCATCCAGCTCCGAGGTCACGTAATGGCAGGTGGCACCAATCAGTTTCACACCACGATCGGCGGCCTGGTGATAAGGACGGGCGCCAACAAACGACGGCAGGAAACTGTGATGAATATTGATAATGCGACCCGGATAGTCTTCACAAAGCTGTGGCGGTAGAATTTGCATATAACGCGCCAGCACCACCAGATCGGCATCAACCGCGGCGATCTGTTCGCGCACCGCCTGAAAATGAGGTTCTTTGTTGCTTGGGTCCACCGGCAGATGCAGGTAGGGAATGCCATGCCATTCGACATAACTGCGCAGATCGTCATGATTGGAAATGACACAGGGAATATCAAAGGCCAGATCGCCACTGCGCCAGCGGTAGAGAATGTCGGATAAACAATGCGCCTGTTTTGACGCCATCAGCACGACTTTTTTGGGGACAGCGGAATCGGTGACATACCAATGCATACCAAAACGTTCTGCAATCGGTGTAAACTCGTGTTTAAAGCCCTCAAGGTCGTAAGGCAAAGAGCTGGCCAGAATTTCGTAGCGCATAAAGAACTGCTGACGCTCGGCATCAGCAAACTGGTGCGCTTCGGTGATCCAGCCACCTTGTCCGGCGATGAAACCGCTGACGCTGGACACTATGCCCACTTGGTCAGGACAGGAGATAACCACCCGGTAGGTTCTTTCCATTGCTGCAATCCTGTTATTTACTTTTAAGAAAATTAGTTTCCTTAAAGTAAAGCAACAAGCTTGCCAGCTTTGCTTCGTGTGGCCATTGATTGGGGGTAAAGTGATATAAATGCCTGAAAATATTACTTATGATAACTTTATTATATTTTCAGGAAACTTTAGGCCTCAAAGCAACCTGGAGTTATTAGCGTTTTTTGCTGACTGACAGCACCCAAATTGGGCACAAACACAATAAATTGCACCAAAGGAAAGCAGATATGCAGACACGCCAAGATCCCAAACTCAGGCTTGAACAGTACATAGGCATGAAAGTGAAACGTAAACGCGTTGAGCAGGGCCTGAAGATTATTGATGTGGCACGTATCGCCAATTTGAGCCAGGGCATGGTCAGTAAAATCGAGAATGCCCAGGTGTCTACCAGTCTGGATACCCTGAGCCGCCTTTGTGATGCCATAGGATTAACTATATCTACTCTGTTCAGCGACTATGACCGCCCAGAAGGCGGTGCTCAGCTGACCCGTTCAGGCGAAGGTATGGAGGTCGTGCGCCGTGGTACAGAGAAAGGCCACACCTACCAACTGCTGAGCTATCAGCGCGGCAACAAAAAAAGCTACGAACCGTTTCTGATCACCATGGATGATGCCGCCGAGGTCTTCCCGACCTTCTCCCACCCGGGTCAGGAGTTTATCTACCTGCTAGAAGGCCAGATTCTCTACCGCCACGGCAACCACCTCTATGAGATGGGACCGGGTGACAGTCTGTCATTCGATGCCGAAGTGCCCCACGGTCCTGAAGCGCTCATCCAGGTGCCTATCCGGCTACTCTCTATCATTCATTATGATGACACGGAGTAAACCCAGCAAAATAACGCCGGCTTGATTAACATCAACATGCCTGGAATTAAAGCCGACTACTATGCTCAGCAACGGCTTATTAAGGAGACTCCATGTTTATTGCGCTTTCGCGTCGTCTGCCGACGCCTGTCCGTATGATTCATCACCTGGACCGCTGGGCGCCACTGCGACTCAAGCGACAGTTGCTGGAACCTCAGCTTAATCAGTTGTTCGGGGAGTATATTGCCGCCGGTGAATTCGATCTGCTTGAAGGGCGTTTCATCAGTCTGAAACTCCGTGATCTGGATATCAGCATCACCCTGACGCTATCCGATGATCGTCTGCAACTCAGTCAGAGGCCCGGTGAAGTTCAAATTAGTGGTGATCTACCCACCTTTTTACAACTGGCCCGCCAGGAAGCCGACGCAGACGGCTTGTTCTTTCAACGTAAGCTGCTGCTGGAAGGTGATACCGAACTTGGATTGGGCGTACGTAATCTGCTCGACAGTCTTGAATGGTCAATGCAGGACTCCCGCTTAGGCTCGTTAGCCTTGCGCCTTGAAGCCTTTCTACGCCAGAGATTCCCAAGTACAGCTAGCTCGGCTAGCTAGATACATAACCCTGAGCCAGCTTGGGCTCAATCATGATGACGATGAGTAGACAGATAGCTATTCAACTCACGGACATCGTCTTCGCTGGCATAGAGCCCCTGTTTGGTGCGGCGCCAGAGGATATCCTCTGAGGTCATCGCCCATTCGTGTTGGATAAGGTACTCCACTTCACGCTCATACAGCGTGCCAGTAAAATGATAACCGAGATCCTGAACCGATTGTGCATCACCAAGAATATCGTAGGCGCAGGTTCCAAAGGTGCGCACATAGCGGCTAGTGACAGCTTCCGGAAGCCAGGGGTAATCTTCCGCTAGTTGCGCCTCCAGAGTGCCGTGGTTTTCGAAGTCCCCTCCCGGCAGAATAGCAGTTTTTGTCCAGTGACCGCTGGTAGGGGGAAAGAACTGGCACAACTTGTCGGTGGCAGCTTCGGCCAGCTTGCGATAAGTTGTAATCTTGCCGCCAAAAACAGAAATAACCGCAGCCTTGCCCTTTTCCTTACTGATTTCAAACGAATAATCCCGAGAGGCTTTCTTGGCATCGCCCTGTTCATCATCCATCAGCGGACGCACGCCGGAATAGGACCAGACAACATCAACTTCCGTCAGTTGGCGCTTGAAATGTGAGTTAACGATATCGAGCAGATACCGGGTTTCTTCTGCCGAAATTTTCACCTCATTCAGATCACCCTCGTAGTCCACATCGGTTGTACCAACCAATGAAAACTCATCCTCGTAAGGGATGACGAAAACGATCCGTTCGTCTTCGTTCTGCAGGATATAGGCCTCGGTATCCCTATTCAGGCGGGGAACCACAATATGGCTGCCTTTAACCAGGCGAATAGTTTTTGGCGCCTTCATCGACAGGCTTTCACTAAATAAACGACTGACCCAGGGTCCAGCCGCATTAACAATCACTTTCGCTGAAACCTGGCGAATAGTGTCGTCATGCCTGTTTTGCAGCGAAATGTTCCATGAATCTGTGCCTCGCTCGGCGTGGATACATTTGGTTCGGGTCAGGATAGTAGCGCCGCACTGCTGCGCTTTTTTTGCCGTCAGTACCACCAAACGTGCGTCATCGACCCAGCCATCAGAATATTCAAACCCTTGGGTAATGTCTGGCTTGAGCGGATCCTGTTCATCGAACTTGATCGAACCTGATCCAGGCAGAATTTCGCGTTTGGCAAGGTGATCATAAAGAAACAGCCCCATTCTGATCATCCAGGCGGGACGAAGATGAGGACGGTGAGGCAGACGAAAGCGCATCGGCCACATGATATGCGGAGAATTCCGTAACAGCGACTCCCTTTCAGCCAAGGCTTCACGTACTAAACGAAACTCATAGTGTTCCAAATAACGCAGCCCGCCGTGAATCAGTTTGCTGCTGCTGGAAGATGTGGCTGAGGCGAGGTCGTTCATTTCGCACAACAGCACCTTGAGGCCACGGCCGGCTGCATCCATGGCGATCCCCGTACCATTAATGCCACCGCCTACGACCACAAGGTCAAATTGTGAACTCTCTCCAGTCATTTTTTATCATCTCCTGACGCTAGTGAAAAGATGAACACAGCGCACTTTACGTTTTCCATACCAACATTAAACGCTATTATGCGAAAGGAAAATAATTTCGTAAAGGAAAATAAAGAAAAAAAACGAAAACCAAAAGCAAGCAAAAACGAGGCCACGCAACAAAATGGCAAGGCGGGATCAGTCAGATATGTGGTGGATCAGACCAGATGCAGCTCAACATTGCTTTCGCGCAGTAGCTTACAGATCTCAACAGGCGGTGTTTTATCGGTAAACACATGATCAGCCTGGGTAATGCTGCCAAGACGCACCATGGCATTGCGGCCAAATTTGGAGTGGTCAGCCGCCAGCAGGACCTGCCCTGAATTCTCGATGATTGACTGGGCAACACGCACTTCCCGGTAATCAAAGTCCAGCAACGAACCGTCGCTGTGGATACCACTGATACCGATAATGCCAAAATCCATCTTAAACTGGTTGATGAAGTCCCGAGTAGCTTCGCCCACGATACCTCCATCACGACTTCTTACTTCTCCACCGGCAATGATGACATGAAAATCTTCCTTGGCCGACAGAATGGAGGCCACATGAAGATTATTGGTCACCACTCGCAGGTTGTTTTTTTCCAGCAGCGCCTTGGCGATGGTCTCGGTGGTCGTGCCGATATTGATAAACATGGAGGAGTTATCGGGGATCATCTCCACCAGTGACGCGGCAATACGCTCTTTGGCTTCAAGATCCATGATCTTGCGGGCCTGATAGGCCGTGTTGACTGTGCTGGAATCAATACCTGCACCACCATGATGCCGGCGCAGTTTTTTCTGACTAGCCAGTTCGTTCAGATCCCGGCGGATGGTTTGCGGGGTAACTTTAAACTGGTCAACCAGCTGCTCGGTGGTCACGAAGCCGCTCTGCTGGATAAGCTCCATGATCAGGTCTTGCCGGCGCCGCAGTGCCATTCAACTTCCTCCGCATCCCGGTTTTTTCTGTAACGAACGAAATAACGTTTTCAAACTTGAACTTATTCTAGAGTGTTTTATGCTTTTATTCAGCCTTTTTATGGAGTTGTAACGGCCGCAGCAGTTTTCACCCGCAGCAAGGGTTGGCTTTTGTTTTCAAAAAGGTAAAAATACGAAAAAATAAGAACACCCGAGGCCAAACAACCATGACTCAGTTCATTCTATCGATAGATCAGGGAACCACCAGTTCTCGTGCCATTCTTTTCACCCTGGATGGCACTATACACGCCAGCAACCAGCAAGAATTTCCCCAGCATTTCCCGGCCAGCGGCTGGGTGGAACACGACCCTGAAGATATATGGCGCACTGTAAGAGAAGCCTGTGCTGAAGTCATGCAGCGAGGGTGTGGCGACAACGACGAAGTTGTCGCGGTGGGGATTTCCAACCAGAGAGAGACAACCGTACTTTGGGACCGAGCTACCAACGAAGTGGTGTATCCAGCGATTGTCTGGCAGGATCGCCGGACCGCTGACTGGTGTGAAACTCTGAAAAAACAGCATTTGGAACCCTTGGTAAGCAGCAAAACCGGACTATTAATAGACCCCTATTTCTCAGCCACAAAAATTCGCTGGGTGCTTGATAATGTACCTGGTGCCAGAGAGCGTGCCGAAAAGGGTGAACTGGCCTTCGGTACCATCGACAGTTTCCTGTTATGGCGATTGACGGGCGGCAAAGCCCACCGCACTGATGCCACCAACGCCAGTCGCACTATGCTGTTCAATATACACAAGCAGGAATGGGACCAGGAACTACTGGAGCTGTTCGGCATTCCCGATTCGCTGCTGCCCGAAGTTATGGATTCTGCGGCAGACTTTGGCCAGATTGAGGGGCATGGTCGCCTTGACGGCATCTCGGTGTTGGGGGTTGCTGGTGACCAGCAAGCGGCCCTGTTTGGACAGACCTGTTTTAAAAACGGCATGGCGAAAAGCACCTATGGAACCGGTTGCTTTCTGATCATGAACACCGGAGACAAGCCGCTGGTCTCGGAACACCGACTACTCACAACCGTGGCCTATCGCCTCAAAGGCAAGCCGACTTATGCCCTGGAGGGCAGTATCTTTATCGCCGGTGCGGCCATTCAGTGGCTCAGGGATGGCCTGCAACTGATCAGCAATGCCAGCGAGACCGAACCACTGGCAGAGGGTACATCCGTAGATCACGGTGTGTATCTGGTGCCAGCATTTACCGGGCTGGGAGCCCCCTATTGGGATCCCAACGCCCGCGGCGCCATTTTCGGCTTGACCCGAGACACGGGGATTAAGGAAATCGTCACGGCGGGCCTGCAATCGGTGTGTTACCAGACCAAGGATCTACAAAAAGCCATGGAGAAGGATGGCCTGAGGCCCATCACCCTGAGGGTTGATGGTGGCATGGTGGCCAACAACTGGGTACTGCAGTTTCTGGCTGATATTCTCGGTGCTCCGGTGGATCGTCCTAGAATGGTGGAAACCACTGCATTGGGCGCGGCTTACCTCGCGGGGCTTCAGGCGGGTGTCTACGAATCCCTTGATACGCTACAGGAAGCCTGGCAGTGTGATCGGCGCTTCGAGCCGCAGATGAGCAAGCAAAAACGCGACGAACTCTATGCGGGTTGGTATGCCGCCGTGGCCAAGTTGCAGAGCGGTCCCCAGAGTGCCAAGTAACACTCTACTCTCGCTGTGGGTAAAGGCAGAAATTGAGGAGCAAGGGTTCTAGCTAGCACCCAACGGGATTCGTTATAGAGAAACCAGTGTTCGATTCAGTAAAAAATTACTTTCGTATCTTTTCGTTTTGACATAGCTCTTGTAGACTAACTTCTAATGATAACAATAAAAGAAAGGAACAATCATGTCTCTAACGCTGCAGAATATATCGCGCGTTGTGGATGGAGAAACCTGGATATCGGACGTCAGCATGACGCTGGAACCAGGTTCCTTTAACGTCCTCCTTGGCCGGACACTTGCCGGAAAAACAACGCTGATGCGTATTATGGCGGGGCTGGACAGACCATCAAGCGGCAATATCCTGATGAATGGCGTGGATGTGACCGGCATGGCTGTTCAGAAACGAAACATCTCCATGGTGTATCAACAATTCATCAATTACCCCACCCTGAGTGTGTTTGAGAACATCGCCTCGCCACTGAAGCTTGCCAAACAAAGTAAACAAGAGATCGACCGGCGGGTCCGGGAAACCGCAGAGCTGCTCAAGATTGAAGACCTGCTGAGACGCTTGCCACTCGAACTTTCAGGTGGCCAGCAGCAAAGGGTCGCCATGGCCCGGGCGCTGGTCAAGGATGCCGACCTGGTACTTTTCGACGAACCGCTGGTCAATCTGGATTACAAGTTGCGCGAGGCCTTGCGCAGTGAACTGAAAACCCTGTTCCAGGCACGCAACTGTATCGCCGTCTACGCCACCACCGAGGCCCAGGAAGCATTGGCACTGGGTGGCGAAACCGCTGTATTACATGAAGGCCGATTGCTGCAGAAAGGCTCCACCCCAAAAGTTTACCATCGCCCTCAGAATATCGAGACGGCAGAAATCTTCTCAGAACCGCCCATCAATATCGTGCCAGGACGCGTCAGCGAGAAGGAAGTGACCTTTGATGAGCGGGTCCATTTTCAGCTCAATGCAGATCTGGATTCCCTCGCACCAGGTCAATACCAGTTCGGTGTCCGTGCTTCGCACATTGGCCTGGTACCTCAGGCTGAGGATGATCTGGAAATTTCAGTCAAGGTAGATCTGGCCGAAATCAGCGGATCGGAAACCTTCCTGCACGTGCATAGCGAATCATTCGACCTGGTTCTGCACCTGCAAGGCATCTATCAGTATCACACCGACGAGCAAATCAAAGTGTACTTCCCTACCCACAAACTCTATGCATTTGCGCCTGATGGTAGAACAGTACAGGTGCCCAGTCGGGCGGAGGGTCTCTGACATGGCTGAAATCAGGCTAAAAACACTGGCACATTCATACAGCGCAAAGCCTTCGGGACCGGAGGACTATGCCATCCGCAAGATGGAACATGTGTGGGCCCAAGGCGGCGCTTACGCACTACTTGGCCCTTCAGGCTGCGGCAAATCCACGCTGCTGAATATCATCTCCGGGCTGGTGACGCCTTCGGAAGGCGATGTGCTGTTCGACGGTAAACGGATGAACGAACTACCGCCGGAGAAGCGCAACATCGCTCAGGTTTTTCAGTTCCCGGTGGTCTACGACACCATGACAGTCTACGACAATCTGGCTTTCCCACTGCGCAATCAGGGCGGTTTCTCGGAACAGCAAATCAGCGAAAAAGTGCATGAAGTCGCTGAAGTTCTTGAGCTCTCCGGTGAGTTGAAACGCAAGGCGAAAAACCTCAGTGCCGACCAGAAGCAAAAAGTGTCCATGGGACGAGGCCTGGTACGTGAGGATGTCACCGCAATTCTGTTTGATGAGCCGCTGACCGTTATCGACCCACAGCTTAAATGGCGTCTGCGCCGCAAGCTCAAGCAGATTCATGAACGCTTTGATCTCACCATGATCTACGTAACCCACGACCAGTTGGAAGCCTCAACCTTCGCCGACAAAATCGCCCTGATGTATGAAGGACAAATCGTGCAGTTCGGCACCCCGCAGGAACTGTTCGAGCGACCGGCTCACACCTTTGTTGGTTATTTTATTGGCAGCCCCGGGATGAACTTCTTTGAGCCCAGCTTGACCGACGAGGGGCTGATGTTCAATGGTAGGCAGATGCCGGTCAGTGAGACACTTCTCCAGAAGGTACGTCTCAGCGGCTCAGATAACATCAAGCTGGGTATACGTCCGGAGTACGTCACGCTTGGCACCGATACCAGTGAGCAGGGCTATGCGGTCACAGTTACCGGCATCGAAGATCTGGGCACCTATCGGATCGTCGATGTGGCGTTCGGCTCTGTCATCATAAAAGTACGTATTCCCGAAGACCAGCCGGTTCCAGGTGACACGGCCCGTATCAGCTTTCCGGAAGCCTGGCTTAAAATGTACGTCGACGAGCGACTCGTGGAGGCCGATCATGAATAAAATAGAAAACAATAAAGCCTGGTTTTTTGTCATCCCGGTCTTTGTGATCGTGGCCTTTTCGGCCGTGATCCCGTTGATGACGGTGGTCAACTATTCCGTACAGGATATTTTTGGCGCTAATTCAGCCTACTGGACCGGTACCGAGTGGTACAAGGAGATGCTCCGAAATCCGGACCTGCAGGCGGCCCTGCTTAGGCAGTTTGCCTTCTCCTTTGCCATTCTCGCCATTGAGGTTCCACTGGGTATTGGTATTGCGTTGCTGATGCCGAAGAAAGGCTGGGCGGCTTCCGCCGCGCTGGTTCTGGTAGCCATGCCGCTACTGATACCCCTTAATGTTGTCGGCACCATCTGGCAGATCCTTGCCCGTACCGACATCGGCCTTCTGGGCTGGTCTTTGAGCAGCTTGGGCATGGACTACAACATCAATGCCAACGCTGTAGACGCCTGGTTCACCATCATCCTCATGGATGTCTGGCACTGGACACCACTGATTGCACTGCTCAGTTACAGTGGTTTACGAGCCATCCCGGATGCCTATTACCAGGCTGCCCGTATCGACCGAGCCTCACGTTGGGCGGTGTTCCGCTATATCCAACTGCCCAAACTGACCAATGTATTGGTGATCGGGGTACTGCTGCGATTTATGGATTCGTTCATGATCTACGCCGAACCCTTCGTACTGACTGGTGGCGGGCCCGGCAGCTCCACCACTTTCCTGAGTCAGGCGCTGACCACCATGGCCGTGGGGCAGTTTGACCTGGGGCCGGCTGCGGCCTTCTCCATCATTTATTTCCTGATCATTCTTGCCGTCAGTTGGGTGTTCTACACCGCTATCATGACACTGCAGAAAGACAAGTCAGCCCAACAATAACAACAAGGGGACAGAGATGAAATCACGCATCGCATTCATCATTTATCTGATAGTGATGATTCTGCCGATCTACTGGCTGGTGAATATGTCACTGCAGACCAACGCGGAGATTCTTGGCGAACTCAGCTTCTGGCCGAGGAATCTGACCTTCGACAACTACATCAATATCCTGACGGACGACAGCTGGTACATGGGCTATGTAAACTCCATGACCTATGTGTTCATGAACATGGCCATTAGCCTGACAGTCGCTCTGCCGGCCGCCTACGCTTTCAGCCGCTACAAATTTGTAGGTGACAAACACCTGTTCTTCTGGCTGCTGACCAACAAAATGGCTCCGCCAGCAGTGTTCGCGCTGCCTTTCTTCCAGCTTTACTCGTCCGTGGGGCTGTTCGACACCCATATCGCCGTAGCACTGGCCCACACCCTGTTCAATGTAGCCCTGGCTGTGTGGATTCTTGAAGGTTTTATGAGTGGCGTGCCCAAGGAAATAGACGAAACCGCCTATATCGACGGTTACAGCTTTCCAACGTTCTTCGTAAAAATCTACATCCCGTTAATCCGCTCCGGTATCGGTGTGACCGCCTTCTTCCTGTTTATGTTCTCCTGGATAGAGTTACTGCTGGCAAGAACCCTCACCTCGACCGGGGCCCAGCCGATCCAGGCCATCATGACCCGAACGCAGGGTGCCTCCGGCATCGATTGGGGCACACTGGCGGCAGCAGGCGTTCTCACCATCGTACCGGGTATTGCCGTGGTCTACTTCGTACGCAATCACATCGCCAAGGGCTTCGCTCTGGGTCGTACCTGAGGAGACTTGTTATGAGCTGGATGCATTGGACCGGTCCGACGGCTGGATTCTTTATTTCGATTGCCCTGATTCTGACGGGCATGACTGTATGGCAGTACTTTTCGCCCAGTGTCGAGCGAAAAGGCTTCCTGCCGATCAGCACGACGCGTGGTGACCGGCTGTTCATTGGTCTTTTGACCAGTGCGTTCATTCACCTTGCATTCATCGGAGTGACTGAACTGCATGTGTTGGTTGCAACCGCAGTGTCTGTTGTCTGGATGGTCATTCTGATGCGCTGGGGTTAATCCAAGAAAGGGACTTTCCTTATTACAGGGATGCAAACAAAGCTAGATGAGGTATGTATGAAAAACATAAAAATGAAGTACCTTTCGCTGATTATTTCCGGGGCTCTGCTGACGTCATCACAGCTATACGCCCAGGACTACAGGGCGGCGGCTGAAAAAGCTCTGGATGAGCATTTTCAGCGCTCGACCCTGTCCAGGGAAGAGCAGCTTGCCGAACTGGAGTGGTTCATCGAAGCGGCTGAACCCTTCCGCGGCATGGAAATCAAGACTGTAGCCGAAGGCTTAACGACCCACACTTACGAAGCCGAAGTGTTGACCAAGGTGTTCGAAGATATTACCGGTATTAAAATCACCCATAACATCATCGGTGAAGGTGATGTGGTGGATACCATGCAGACGCAAATGCAGTCCGACCGGAATATCTACGACGGCTACATCAACGACTCGGATGCTATCGGGACTCATCTGCGTTACGGCAAGACCATTGCCATCTCGGATGCCATAGAAAACGAATGGAAGGACTTTACCAGTCCATACCTGGACCTGGATGATTTTATCGGTCTGCAGTACACCACAGGGCCCGATGGCAAGGTTTATCAGTTGCCGGATCAGCAGTTCGCCAATCTCTACTGGTTCCGTGCAGACTGGTTTGCTCGCGAGGATCTGCAGGCTCAGTTCAAAGAGCGCTATGGTTATGATCTGGGTGTACCGCTTAACTGGTCAGCCTATGAAGACATCGCCGAGTTTTTCAGTGTTCACGTTAAGGAAATCGATGGTGAACGTGTTTACGGCCATATGGACTATGGTCGTCGCGATCCATCCCTGGGCTGGCGCTTCCATGACTCCTGGCTCTCCATGGCAGGTATGGGCAGCAAAGGCGTACCTTTCGGCAATCCCGTCGACGACTGGGGCATCCGAGTCAATGAAGAGGGTAATCCGGTGGGTGCCAGTGTCAGCCGTGGTGGTGCGACTAACTCTCCGGCCTCCGTATATGCGGTCACCAAGATGGTAGAGTGGCTGCGTGACTATGCGCCGGAGAGTGCACGGGGCATGACCTTTGGCGAGGCCGGACCCGTACCGGCACAGGGCCAGATTGCGCAACAGATCTTCTGGTATACCGCATTTACGGCTGACATGACCGACCCAAGCCTTCCAGTGACTGACGATGAGGGTAACCCCAAGTGGCGCATGGCGCCGTCTCCTGCAGGCCCCTACTGGGAAGAAGGCATGAAGGTAGGTTACCAGGACGTGGGAGCCTGGACGTTCTTCAACTCCACACCTGAGGATCGTCGTACGGCGGCCTGGCTGTTTGCCCAGTTCACAGTTTCCAAGACTGTTTCTCTGGAAAAGACCATTGCCGGTCTGACACCGATTCGTCGTTCCGATATTTTCTCGGATGAAATGACCGAGCTGGCACCCAAACTGGGCGGACTGGTCGAGTTCTACCGCAGTGAAAATGAAAGCATGTGGACACCGACAGGTACCAACGTGCCGGATTACCCACGTCTCGCACCGCTGTGGTGGCAGAACCTGGCACCAGCCGTCAACGGAGAAATCACGCCCAAGGAAGCGCTGGACAATCTGGCGGACGCCATAGATCGCACTATGGCGCGTCTGGCACGGGCTAACGTGTTCGCAAACTATGCACCGGTCCTTAACGAACCACGTGACGAGCAGTACTGGCTGGATCAACCCGGTGCGCCTAAGCCCGCTCTGGAGAACGAAAAGCCCCAGGGCAAGACCATGCCGTATGATCAGATGATGGAAGAATGGATGGCCCAATAAGGCCGATCCATTCTGTGACAAGCCTCGGCCAGTCCGCAAAGCGACGGACTGGCCGAGGCTCTACCCATATTCTGACCAGCCATTACCTGCCTGACTCTACCTGCTCCATACCTGGGCGGCCAAACCAGTAGCCATTGCAATCCAGCTGATCATGCAGCGGGATGGTCGTTTCAGCCGGTGTCCAGCCATGACGTAACTGATCAAAGTGACTGACCACCTCAGCCATACCCTGCGCTTGAGGGCTGAGCCTCACCACATCGACCTGCAGCTGATGCATTAAAGGCAGCTGATCAGCCAGATTGCAGCAAGCGCCGGACAGGGTCTGGATACCATTCAGCACAAAAACATCCTGTGCCTCCTGAGAGCGCATTAACAGGCCACCCTGATACTGTTGACAGACAAAACCACAGCGATCTTTGGGCAAATCATGGTAGCGCGCGGTAAAGCAACGCGATGACCAGGCCAGAGGCAGATGACCATAAGCGAATACTTCCGTTTCGACTGGCATGCCTTCCGCGGTGATGGCCTGTTGCATATCGGCCAGGGTTTCACGCGACAGCTCCACCGGAAAACACCAGCGTTGCAGCCCCAGGCTCACCAAACGCTGCAGTGTTCTTGGGTTATAGATATTCACCGCCGGTCCACTAACAAAGGGCACCTCGGCTTCAGACAGGAGTTGCAAGGCACTCTGATCATTGGCTTCCACCTGCCAACCCTGACTGGCGGCCAGATCAACCAGGCGCATCAGTTGTTTCAGATCCCCTTCTGATTCAATCAGTGTCTGGCTGGATAGCACCACCTGCTTACCCGCCTGCACTAGTTGGTTAGCAATACTGGCCCAGTCATCCAGTTTCAGCTCTCGGCGTCTGGCACACACGGTTTCACCCAGATAAACGATTTCTACCGGCCACTGACTGACTTGATCATAGAAAGCTTCAACTGCGGATTTTTTCCAGTAATACAGCAAGGGTCCCAAAGACAATTTCATCGCCAATTCCTACTTCCATTTTCTGTGATAAGCACCCAGTGTCGTCAGACTGCCCTCAGACAACTGACTTAACTGCCCTGCCCAGCGCTGCAACTGCGCTGGATCAGCGGCCGAGGTCCTGGCCTTATCGATCGCCTGCCGCCACACCTGTGTCACCTGCGCTACATACGCCGGACTGCGCTGACGCCCTTCAATTTTTACCGCAGCGATACCCATGGCTTGCAACTTGGGTAACAGATCCAATGTGGACAAGCTGACCGGTTCTTCCAGAGCATGATAGGTTTCATCACCGACAGCAAAGCGACCCTTGCACAGCGTCGGATAACCGGCTTTTTCACCTGCCAGGAAACGATCAATCAATACACCATTGAGCCGCGCTTCAAGACCAGAAGCGGTTTCCTGCCAACGTACCGCTTTGGCAGGTGAACAGGCGCCACGCGTATTAGGTGATTCATCGGTCAGATAGGAAGATAGGTAACAACGCCCTTCTGCCATGATGCACAGGCTACCGAAGGCAAACACCTCCAGCTCAACAGGACTCTGTTTGGCTAAGTCCTCGACCTGAGCAATCGACAGTACACGCGGCAACACCGCCCGCTTAATGCCAAACTGTTGTTGATAGAAAGTCAGCGCAGCACGACTGGTAGCCGAGCCCTGCACAGACAGGTGGCGTGATAGATCAGGATATGTCTGAGCGGCATAATCCAACAGCCCCATATCGGCCAGGATCAGCGCATCCACACCCAGTGCTGCGGCCTGATCCACAGCGCCGGTCCACTCGGACCAACGTGAGGGTTGCGGATAAGTATTGATAGCACAGAACACCCGACAGCCGCGACTCTGCGCATAGTCGACACCTTCACGCGCGCGTTTGTCGTTAAAATTCAATCCAATAAACTGCCGCGCATTGGTGGCGTTCTGAAAACCGAAATAAACCGCATCAGCCCCCTCATCTACCGCCTTTTTCAGCGCCGGGAGATTCCCGGCAGGACAGACCAACTCCATGCATACCTCCCAAAATTTTGGCAAGCATAGCAGTTCATCGGCTGTGATAAGTTGATACTGGTCATGATCCGATTGATACAGGTGATGGTCTGTAAAGGAAAGGTCACGCTACCGCATCCTAAAAAAGACTTACCAACAAAGACCGTTGCAAGCATCTTGAAACAAGCTGGGCTGAGGTAAGCCTGGTGTTTTTCAATTCATGCAGCAGATATTCAATAGCAGGAGACTTTAACAATGCTTTACCCAGTTGCCATCCATCATGAAAAGGATAGCGCATACGGTGTCATTGTTCCGGATATTCCGAGTTGCTACTCAGCTGGCGATACCATGGAAGATGCCATCAGTAACGTAGTTGAAGCAATCGACCTTCATCTGGAAAGTCTGGTTGAAGAGGGGGGAGATATTCCCCAAGCCAGTTCACTGGAAGCACTCATCGCAAATGAGGAATTCAGTGGCGGGGTGTGGCTTCTTGTTGATGTCGACATTACCAAATATTTAGGCAATGCCGATCGGCTGAATATCACCCTGCCTCACCTTTTGATCACTAAAATTGACCGAGCGGTGAACGAAAACAAACTTTTCAAAAGCCGTTCACAATTCCTGGCAGAGGCGTCGTTGCGCTTATTAGCTTCGTCTTAACAACCCCTTGAAGCCCAGGCTGCTCCGGGCTTCAAGGTGAGTTTCTAATCCTCTGGGCACCACACTGTGCCCAGTAGTTATTCAAGCACGACTAACCGAACTCACTCGACGTGCTGATACCCTGCAGCGTGTGGACACTGTTCATGCTATGAAAGCAGGGTTCATGAATGTTTAGAGTTGCTCTTGCACCATATCCAGCAACCACTCTGCTGTTATACGACGAGCCTCGAATGAATCAAAACAGGATTGGTGTTCAAAACCACGTTGAGTGGGAATGGACATGGGGCCTGAAACATGGATACCAGAGCCTGCATGAACTGCACCGTCACCAGGTGCGTTGGCGGGCTGGATTTTATATATTGAAAGTAGTTCGTGTAAGCCTTGCACATCGTATAATGGGTCCTGAACACTTTTTGAGATTTCAATCTGTCCTCTACCAAGTGTTGCTGAAAATGTACCTCTGGGCCAATTATTCCTATCAGTGTGATCGTCTTCGCCATAGATTTGTCTCCATTCCACATGATCCCATGATGGGTGCCCAGTATCATCGGCATAAAGCATGCGTGTGTTGGGATGAAATACCTCTGGGCCGAGTTGAGCGTGGAATATTTCTGCCTTTTCTAGTGCATCTGCATATGACGAAAGATCCATACGTATGTTATCGGTTTCAGGATTTAGATACTCTGCATAAATCAAACGCCACCAGTCTTGCTGGTTCGCATATATTTCTGAGTAAGGATTTTCTTCCGGCTTGGTTAGAAGTGGTTCACCCTGACGTCCAGTCACCTTTAACCACTGAGTGTCACCTGCAACGGTTTTGTGACATTGATTAGGCAACAACTGAAGGGCACCAGGCATATTACCTGCCGTTGCTGTGACTTGTGCCTGATTCGCCCCGAGCACAAAACGCGCCATTCCTTCAGCACCGGCCAGCATGCGTTTGTAAGCATCAGGGGCACCGTCGCAGGGTTGAGCGCCGTGAATAACGCCATGCACCTCTCCTTCACCTCTATGCAACTGGGTATAGGCCTGCGAAACCAGGCCGCCCATGGAATGGGTAATAATGATCGGCTTGAGTACACGGGTATTTGTACCCTGATATTTTTCATGTGTGCCGTCAATGGCTTTTTGTACGGTATCGGCCAGTGTCTTTCCTGCATTGAAATTATCATCGGTCCAGTTATAGGGGTGCGCCCAGACTTCATACTGCAAACTAAAGCATCCAGGTGGCAACTGCCCGCTGGCTGGATGCGGGGCGATAAGCTGCAACCAGGTTATAAAATTGAAATAGGATCCCTGCATCAATCCACCCCAACCACGTTCGATTTGTTCCTGATGCATGGCGTGACTGCTTTGGGTCTCTCCGAAATCCACTTCGAGATAATCGGGGGAGTAAGGAAGTCCACCTTCGTTGACGAGGAGATCTCTTTTAGCTTTCGCACCTTTGAAAGCGATAGTTGCTGCATTCACTTTATTATCTTGAGGATCCCAAACGATCTGTCCATCGTGCCTGGTTCGTAATCGGCTCCCCATAATGCCGGGGACAAAAACAATGGGAAGCACAACGGGTTCTGGGCAATATTGAACAGAAGAATGTCTCATAGTGATTACCTTCTAATCCTTGCACTGTCGACTAATCTGTCCCAAATCTGGTCAGCTTTTTCTCGTGTGAAGGGTTCAACCCCAAAGGGTCGTCTTCGATCAAAATAACGAACATCCAGAGATAGTCCAAATTGTTGATCTGTCGTCTGCTGGCCAACGGAAGCCATATAGAAGATTTCACGCCCGTAATCTTTACCATACCGGCCAGGAAGACCAGCAATGGTAATTCTGCTGCCTATATTACTTTGAGCGGCTTCAAGATCGAGTTCTCTTTCACCGGGTTTTCGAAGGCTAAAACTGATCCGAACACCTATAGGATCCTCGTTTGGAAGCCGAAAGGTTGCACCCTGAACTTCCCCCTCAGGCGGCAGTGCAATAAATGCACCCGCTACGCAGCTTCCTTCTCCTCTGGGGATTTCGTCGGGTTCGCGAGGACGGGTGGCGTTAGCGACCCTGAGTAATTTTTGGCGCTGCGTATCGGCGTCAGTTTCATCCATCACGATGGCGGCACGGAAAACTACTCCTTGAGATGAAAAAAAAGCGTCCTCGAACCACATATAACTCAAATCCATACTGGAAGTTGAATAATCACCTTGTCTTGATACGACATAGACATCACCAATTTTTTCTTGACTAAGATATAGTTGCCGTCTTCCGGTTTGACTAGTCACAACACCATCTTTCAAGGCATTTACCTGTTCACGCGCAATCCTCTCAGCCTCTTCATGCCCACCCGGCCCCAAGCGTTCAAATTCACTCACATAGGCCCAGCCACTCTGATTGACGAGCTCAAAGCTGACAGGTATATCAATCAATAAACGACCGATACAGTAGGTTTTGAATTCATCAGCGTTAGCCATGGTAGATGCTCCCAAGAGTATGAGTAGCCACAGGAGGCGTGGCTTAAGTTGGATAAGGGTCATGAGCTCGAATCCTTAATCAAGTTATTCACGTGCCAAAGACGTATAGCCGGCCCCTGAGCGCTTTCTTTGAATATAGCCAGCGCCTGATCAGCAAGGCCGAGTGAATAGGCATGCGTATAGCGATCTAGAGCTTCTTGACGCTTTTCTTTGTCAGAAAAGCCTTCTGTACGTAAAAATGCTAGCAAGTTGAGTAAGTGCGCTTGATCCGGTGCCGGTGGCGTTAATTCATTATTAGCAAAATGTTTTAGCGCATTATCGATCATCAGTTGGTCTTGAAACTGTTCAAGATTCGTATCGAAAGCCGCTAAGATTTCCTCAGTTATTTTAGCTGGCCGTGTTGGCTGCCCATGGCGTTCGGGATGCCGTTTACAGGTAATAACCTTGTTGTCTTCGGGAAGGGGGATAAGCCAAAACTGCCCTAAATAACTGGTGTCCTGAAGGAGCGCTTCGGCCAGCTCGGCGGGTTGACCATGGGTTAACGCCGGGAGGCTGGTTTTTTCCCAAAAGCGAAAAAAGTACCCTTTACCCTGTGCATTTTGTAAGCGGGTAAACTTGCGCAGATGATGCCGCAGCGCTGAAAACTCGGCGCGTGTCCGGATGAAGATACCGAGTGACTTTTCCCATAGCCCAAGAATGCCTTGGGGACCGGTGAATAATTGCCGTGTCAATCGATGATCCTGCTCCAGTTCGACCAGGTAAGGGGCATGATGGCTAATCTCATCCTGCAGAGTTCCTTGAAACAGTGACTCGTAGTGAAGGCCTGAGGCCTGCAAAATATCGGGCAGCAGGTAAGGCATTTTTGCAGCATCCAGCAAGGCATAGGTTTTCATGACGGGTACAGCTTGCTGATAATGAAGTTGTTCCGCATCGGTAGGGGTTGGCTGACCAAACACAGCATCACGCAGAATATCAGGAACATATTTTTTGGGATCGACACCTAGCTGACTATCTAACGCTTCGATTGGCTCCAGGTGTTCAATTTCAAGAATATTGACCCCTGGCTGTGGCGTGTTGTTCAGCGGTTCGAGAGGACCCAGCACGATGGGACAGGCTTCGCTTAAACTGCATAACAGTACATCACCCCATTCGTCAGGGTGTTTTAAAAGCCACTGGTCGGCTGGAAGAACATCGTTAACCCAATGTAACCAATAGCCATTTTTGGCAATTTCTGTAGAAATTAAGGTCTCAAACTCATTGGCATGATTGCAGAGGGCAGCACTGATGAGTGTAAAAAGATTATCACCCTGGGATAGGTGACAGAAGCCGAGGTAAGGTTTCATATCAACAGGCGCATCCCTAGCCAAAACATAAAATCCATGTATTTTGTATAGCTATTGAATATTCACATAGGGGGTTATCGCTTGTCAATAAACTAAGTGAGTGGGTTGCCATCCACTTAGCAGCCAGCCGTAATCGACTTTAGCAGAAAACATTAGCAGGGGTTTATATTAACTAGACTTTCGTCTAGTATTCTGCAATCCATAAACACTATAAAAAGAGAGCCTCTTATGAGACGCCCTGTTCGTATCGCCATTACCGGTGCCGCTGGTGCCATCAGTAACAGCCTGCTTTTCCAGATCGCCGATGGCAGTATGATGGGAGATGATCAGCCCGTCATCCTGCAATTGATTGAAATGCCTGAACGTATGGAAGCCCTGCGTGGCCTGGCCATGGAGTTGGAAGACTGCGCCTTTCCGTTATTGCACACTATTTCGTTGCACGATAATGTCGAAGAGGGCTTTAACAATGCTCACTATGTATTATTGATCGGGGCTCGTCCTCGTGGGCCGGGTATGGAAAGACGCGACTTGTTGGAAGTGAATGCGGAAATCTTTACCCGTCAGGGCAAGGCCCTCAACGATCACGCTAACCGTGATGTGAAGGTGTTGGTGGTGGGCAACCCGGCGAACACCAATGCGCTGATCGCCAGTCGTAATGCGCCTAAATTGTCGCCATCACAGTTCACTGCCCTGACTCGACTTGATCACAATCGGGCCAAGGGTATCCTGGCTAACCACACAGGGGCTAATCCACTGGATATTGATGGCATCATCATCTGGGGTAACCATTCACCGACTCAGTTTCCTGATCTTTATCATGCCAGTGTGCTGGGGCAGCCTGTTATGGAGCAGATCGATCAGAACTGGTATCAGCAGGAGTTCATCCCCAAGGTACAGACCCGTGGCAGTCAGATTATTGATGCCCGCGGCGTATCCAGTGCCGCATCTGCGGCTCAGGCCGTTATTCATCATATGCGCGACTGGGCGCTCGGCACCCCACCGGGCCAGATTGTTAGTATGGGTATTATCAGTGATGGCAGTTATGGTATTGAGAAAGGGATTTTCTATTCCTTTCCGGTGCGCTGTAACTATGGCCGCTATCAGATCGTTAAAGGGCTGGATCTGAATGAATACAGCCTGGAGATGATGAAGCATACCGAGCAGGAATTGCTGGATGAAAAAGCCGCGGTTAATCATCTGCTACCGACAGAAACCGAGGCGTCACATAACCATCTGACTATCTGCCTGCGCTCGGGGGTGACCCTCTACGCTGACGGCACCGGTCCGGAGGCGAGTTTTAAGTACCTCACCACTAACCGGGTTCTCTAGTATCGGCTCAGTGAACGTTACAGGGTGATCCGCATTGACAGATCGATCGCCCGACAATGTTTGGTCAAGGCACCTATGGAAATATAATCGACACCGGTGATGGCAAAATCCAGCAACGTGGCATCGGTGATATTACCTGAAGCTTCCAGCTTCGCTTTACCGGCGTTTATCTGTACCGCTTCTCGCATCTGCGCCGGGGTGAAGTTATCCAGCATAATAATGTCCGCTCCGGCCTGCAGCGCTTCGTGTAACTGCGCAAAGGTTTCCACTTCCACCTCAACTGGCTTGCCGGGATGGTTCTGATGCGCGGTTTCGATGGCGGTGGTAATGCCGCCACAAGCCATCAGATGATTTTCCTTGATCAGGAAGGCATCAAATAAACCGATGCGGTGGTTAAAACAGCCTCCACAACTGACGGCATATTTCTGCGCCATCCGCAGCCCCGGCAGGGTTTTACGGGTATCGAGCAACTTTACGCTGGTTGCCGACACTTTATCGGCATACGCAGCACTGAGTGTTGCTGTGCCGGACAAGGTCTGCAGAAAGTTAAGCGCTGCGCGTTCACCGGTTAACAGTGCTCGAGCGGACCCCTGGAGTAACAGCAGCTCAGTATCCGCAGCCACCCGATCACCATCCTGAACCTGCCACAACAGCTCCACCTCAGGGTCCACCTGGCGAAACACCTCATTTACCCAGGCCACACCACAGATAACCGCCGCTTCACGGGTGATCACCCGGGCACTGGCCTGATGCGCCGCCGGGATAAGTTCAGCGGTAATATCGCCACTGCCGACATCTTCCAACAGGGCAGAGGTAACATTATCCTGGATAACGGCTTGCAGTTCAGGGAGTGTAAGCATGAGAATAGGCTATTCCGATATTTCAAACTAAGATGCAGCATTCTAACCATCAGGATCACTCTGTGCCAGTGCAAAGCTTACTCAAGGATCATCGTCTGACGTTTGCCCGTCAGGTTAACTGTGATAATTTCAACGCCCGCCCGAATGATGAGGTGTCGCTGCTGGTGATCCATAACATCAGCCTGCCTGCGGGTCAGTTTGGTGGCCCTTATATCGAAGACCTGTTCTGTAACCGTCTGGATCCGCAGGCCGATCCCGGTTTCTGCCAGATTGCAGCGCTACAGGTCTCGGCTCACCTGCTGATTCGCCGTGACGGCGAAGTGCTGCAGTTTGTGCCCTTCAATCAACGCGCCTGGCATGCCGGCGCCTCCTGTTTTGAAGGCCGTGACAACTGCAATGACTTCTCTATCGGTATCGAACTGGAAGGTACAGATACCACCCCCTTCACCCCAGCACAGTATCAGCAACTCAGCCGGATTACCCTGCTGTTAATGCAGGCTTACCCTGAGATCACGCCTGCACGCATCACCGGCCATAGTGATATTGCGCCGGAGCGAAAAACAGATCCAGGCCCCTGTTTCGATTGGGATTACTACCTTAAAAGCCTTGAATCAATAGCACAGGGGTTTGCCGATGAGTCGTATTGAAAGTGCCAGACTGCGTTGGGAAGACGGCGTACCTGTCGCAGAAGCCTTTGATGATTTCTATTTCAACACGGATGGCGGTATTGAAGAGAGCCAGCATGTCTTTCTGGCGGGCAACCAGCTCGAGCAACGCTTTCAGGCGCTAGCCAGTCGACAGACTTTTGTCATAGGTGAAACCGGTTTTGGTACCGGATTGAATTTTTTTACTGCTCGGAAGCTGTGGCTGTCCTGCGCACCAGCCGATGCCCAATTGCACTACCTGGCATTTGAGAAATATCCGTTATCTCTGACCGACATGGAAATCCTGCTGCAGCGCTGGCCTGATATAACCGATTGTCAAAGCAGTTTTCTACAGCAGTACCCGCCCCGGCAACAGGGCTTCCATAGCCTGTTCTTTGACCAGGGTCGTGTACAACTGACACTGATTATCGGTGATGCACTGGAGCAATTGCCGCAACTCCGGGCCAACGTCGATGCCTGGTTTCTGGATGGCTTTTCTCCTGATAAAAATCCAGATATGTGGCAGCCAGCGCTGTTTCAGCAACTGGCCGCTAACAGTCGCCCCGGCAGCACGCTGGCAACCTTTACCGTGGCGCGCCAGGTCAGAGAAGGTCTGCAGCAGGCCGGGTTTAGCCTGAGTAAACGCTCCGGCTTTGGCCGTAAACGGGAAATGCTCTGTGGGCAACTGCGGGACGCGCCGTTACAGTCGCCGTTAGAACCACCGTCGCAACCACAGACATTGTCCCAGCCATCAGCACCAGTGCCACAACACTTGATTGTTGTCGGTGCCGGGCTGGCGGGCGCTTCAACAGCCCGGGCGCTGGCCGAACAAGGTATAAGCGTGACACTTCTCGAAGCCGGACCTGAACCGGCGCAGCAAGGATCAGGTAATGCCCAGGGCGCGCTGTACGCCAAGTTAGCGGTAAAGCCCACTTATGAAAGTGCCTTTCACCTGCAGGGGCTGCTATTTAGCGCCAATCAACTGCGACAACTTCCCGACACAGATCCACCGCTGGCCTCGCTCTGCGGGGTACTGCAATTGGCCATACAGCCCAAGGATGCCAAGCGTCAGGAACAGTTGCTATCTGAGGGTCATTACGCAGACAGCCTGTTTCGTGCTGTTTCTGCTGAACAAGCCTCAGCGCTAGCCGGAACCCAGGTAGGCTACCCCGGATTATTCTTTCCCCATGCTGGCTGGGTCGCCCCCGCTGACTATTGCCGCTATCTGCTGGATCATCCGGCGATCGAATGTCACTTCAATCAGCCAGTACAGCAATTGATTGCCGATGCCGATCACAGTCATTGGACAGTCAAAACGCCCCAAGGATGCTTTTCAGCCGCCAAGGTGATTATCTGTACCGCCGCCGACACACGTCAGTTAGATGTGCTTGCCCACTTGCCGGTTAAACCGATACGCGGACAAACCAGTCTGGTCCAGGCCAGTGTATCACTTCCTGAACTCCATACGGTTGTCTGTGGTGAAGGCTATATCTCTCCGGCTCGGAAAGCGCACTACTGCTTTGGCGCTACGTTTGATCTGCATTATGCCAATACCGAACTGCGTGACAGCGATCATCAGAAGAACCTTAATACTCTGGCCGCCGCCCTACCCGCCTTCGAGACGCTGACACCGGCCGACTGTGATGGACGTACCGGATTTCGTTGCAGCACCCCGGATTATCTGCCGATGGTAGGCCAGGTGGCCGATTACGATGCCACAGTGGAACTGTTTGCTCCATTGAGAACCGATTCCCGCCGCCTGTCTGATCAGCCGGTACCACGTTTAGCTGGACTCTATGTCAACACCGGTCATGGTTCCAAAGGCCTGATAACCTGCCCAATTAGCGCCGCACTGCTGACGGCAGAGATCTGTGGCACACCCGCGCCCTTAGCCAAGGATCTGGCAGCACGCCTGGATCCGGCAAGGTTCATTTTACGCGACCTGATTCGACGACGAATTTAATGCTTTTCAGCAAAATGACGATATACTCTACAAGAGAGGGGAGTCGTTAAGTATGTCACTGATAATCATAGACCAAGGCAATAGGATACAGACACCGGTCAAGGCACTGTTTAAACAACGCAGTGTTGATGAAACCGCTGCCAGTAATGCGTCACGTAGACTGCCAGGTTCGGATGAGAATATGAAGCGTCCCGGAGAACGCTTTATTCGGCTGGATCCGGAATCTAATCGACACCCTGCGCCGCAAACAACAGGTGGCGCTCAGGCAGCCTACGAAGAAACCAGTAAAGCTGGCAAACCCAAAACGGCTCGCCCGGTACTGCGTGCGCAGCAGATTATGACCTTTCCAGTACAGACCATTACCACCACTGCATCACTGCGTCAGGCCTGGTTACAACTGGAAGAACACAACATTGCCCATCTGGTTGTGCTGGACGACAGCGAACGGCCTGTTGGGCTGATCTCTCGCCCGGATATTCTTGAGCACGGCACTGACTCCACTGTTACGGTGGCGGTGGTGTATCAGAAACAGATGGTTGCCGCGACACTGGAAACTGAGCTGTCCCAGATTGCCTCAACTTTTGTTAATTACCCGATCAGCGCCATTCCAGTGATCAGCGAAAAAGACGAGCTGCTTGGCATCATTTCCAGAACGGATCTGGTGCGCTTACTTATTAATGACGCGCAGGTGGAAAGCTGGGCCTGAGGCTTACTTCAGGCTCTCCACCAAAGTCAAAAAGGTCGCTTCATCGATCACCTTGACGCCGAGTTGCTCCGCTTTCGTCAGCTTTGATCCAGCCCCAGGACCTGCCACCACACAAGCCGTTTTACCGGATACACTGCCACTCACCTTCGCCCCCAGCGCCAGCAATTGATCCTTGGCCTCATCACGGGTCATGACTTCCAGCGTTCCGGTTAACACCCAGGTTTCTCCCGCCAGAGGTTGTGCATTTTTTTGCACGTTTTCTGATGAGCTCTCGGCTGAGTTCTCCGCAGCAACCTGCGCGGCTTCGCTTCCTGCATACAGGCCAAAGTCCTGTAGTTGTTGATAGAGCGTTCGGGCCTTATCCAGCCAGTCGCTGTCCTTCAGACATTCGGCGACGCCTTGCTGCGCTTTGCTATTCAACCCGGGTACTTGAGCCAGACGTGCAGCATCGGTGTTAAACAGTTGCTCCGGATTGTCAAAGAAGGCAGCCAGGGCTTTGGCACTGGTCGGTCCGACGCCGCGTATAGCTAAATGACTCAGCAAGTCACTGAAGGTAATATTGCCCCGCAGCCCAACCGCTACCTCACCAGAGGCTTTAAGCGACACACCCGCGGCAAGTAGGGCATCCATTACGTCCTGATTGTGGCTATCCTGCATAAAGTTATAAATTTCAGCCGCAACTTCCTGGCCTATATCGCGCAAAAACACCAACAGCTGAGGTAAGGCTTCACGAATACGGTTCAGGCTACCGAGGCTTTGTGCCAGCACCCGAGCAGTTTCTTCCCCTACTTCGGGTATACCCAAAGCATAGATAAAACGCTCCAGCGTTACCGACTTACTGGATTGAATCGCCTGGTATAAATTTTCGGATGACAGCGTGGCAAAGCCGTCTAATTGCAGTAACTGCTCACTCGTCAGCTGATACAGGTCTGCTGGAGATTTCACCAATCCGCGCTCAACCAGCTGCTCAGCATTCTTATCGCCAAGCCCTTCGATATCCATCGCCCGGCGAGACACAAAATGCAAGATAGACTGCTTAACCTGCGCCCGACAAGCCAGTCGGCCGACACAGCGATAGACGGTACCGAAGCTTTGGCTATCAGTAGCCTTACGGTGTTTATTCAGCAGGCTACGTTCGATATCCGAACCACAGACCGGGCAGTGTTCGGGCAGATGAATTTCACTGAGTTCAATATCGTCCGGGTTACGATTTTCCTTCTGGCGCTTTTCCATAACCACACTGACAATCTTCGGAATCACATCACCCGCGCGGCGCACCATCACATAGTCACCGGACATCACCCCCAGGCGCTTGATTTCATCCATATTGTGCAGCGTCGCATTACTGACCGTGACGCCACCAACAAATACCGGTTCCAGTCGGGCAACAGGGGTAATCGCACCGGTACGCCCTACTTGAAACTCCACTGCGTTCAGCCGGGTGATCTCTTCCTGTGCCGGAAACTTGCGGGCAATCGCCCAGCGTGGCGCACGCGAGACAAACCCCAGCTGTTGCTGCTGCTGGCGCTGATTGACCTTAAAGACGATGCCATCAATATCATAGGGCAGCGTCTGCCGCTTTTCTGCCAGTTGGGTATAGTAATCCAGACAGCCCTGCAGCCCGGAGACCAGGCGCATCTCGGCATTGATACGTATACCCCAGCGCTGCAGTTGCTCAAGGGTTTGCACATGCCCTTCCGGCAGCTCACCCCCGGATAGGATTCCGGTACTGTAAGCACAAAACTCCAGCGGCCGTGAGGCAGTAATTTGCGGATCTAACTGGCGCAGACTACCGGCGGCGGCATTACGCGGATTAACAAAGGTTTTTTCACCGCGCTCTATAGAAGCCTGATTAAGTGCATCAAAACCGGCGCGAGGCATATAGATTTCACCGCGGACTTCCAGGCGCTCTGGAATATTTTCGCCATGCAGTTTAAGTGGCACGCTGCGGATAGTACGGACATTGCCGGTAATATTTTCACCGGTATAACCATCACCACGTGTCGCACCCAGTACCAGTAATCCTTGTTCATAGATCAGACTGATGGCAATACCATCCAGCTTGGGTTCACAGGCAAAATCGACGGGTGACTGATCCAGACGCTCTTCGACACGTCGCATAAACGCCGCCAAATCATCATCATTAAAGGCGTTATCCAATGACAACATCGGCAGTTCGTGTGCCACTTCGGCAAAACCGCCCATCGGCTTGGCGCCTACGCGCTGGGTGGGAGACTCGGGGGTAATAAGTTGGGGGTATTCCGCTTCCAGTGCCTGTAGCTCTGCAAACAGGCGATCATATCCGGCATCAGTGATGCTCGGGTCATCCAGTACATAATAACGATAGTTGTGCTGATCCAGCTGTTCACGCAGATCAGCCAGTTTGGCAGTTATATCCTGATGAGTCATAGGGTGTCTTGTGGCTTAGAGGTTATCGACCCAGTTTTCGACGACGGCTCTGCATCTCGAAATCACGGATACGCTGACGATAGTGCTCTTTGGTCTGTTCACGCATCACCGAACGGTCTTCATCGAGCAGATCACCGTCCAGGTGCTTGGCAAGTGTTTCAGCCGTTGCCAGCATGCACTCGTAGGCTGTCATCGGGTCTTTCGGTTCACGCATCGACATGAAAAAGGACACGGCGGGGGTTTCCAGCTCTTCCATGGCATCCGGATCAAAGGTACCCGGATTGACTGCATTGGCCATGCTGAACTGTAAAGATGACGCCGCGGCATCGCCTTCAAAACGGTGATAGATCGACATATCACCGAACTCCATACCACAGGCCTCTACCACCTTTTGCAAAGGTGCACCTGGCAGTTTCTGACGATCACGACCGACCACTGTGATTACCAGCACTTCGTCTGGATCCGGCATATCAGTGAGTGCTTTACGAGCCGCAGCCGCCGCCGATTTAGAGGCTGCCGAGCTGGTCGTCCGGGATTCTGCCGCGCGATTATCAGGTCTTGCAGGTGTGCTGGGCGCTGATGTTCTAGGCGCTTGCTCTTTCGGCTTAGAGGGCGGTTCAGCTTCCTGCCGAGTTTCAAATTCGGATTCCAGCGCAGAAAGTCCCATATCTGACAACAGGTCATCCTCAGGTTCATCCAGAGGTAGCGTAAAGCTGGGGTTCTCAGCCTGGCGGCGACGCGGTTTTTCCGCTACCCGACGGCTATAATCTTTGCTGGTGTCTTTACTGTCGTCTTTAACTGAGTTTTTAGCCGCGGCTTTGCTAGCCATAATCTGATGAATCGGCTGTTCCAGATCCAGATCAAGGTAGAGATTCGACTGGGTAGATGCCTGATCCGAAGTAGGATCATCAAAGCGATCTGAGGGTATATCATCAAACAACGGATCCAAACCGGAATAGTCCGCTTTGCTATCTTCAGGCGGGCTGATTGTATCCTCTGGAGCCAGGAATTCTGGTTCTGGTTCTGGATCTCGTTCTATTTCTGGCTCAGGTTCAACCATTGTCCGGGGTGCCAACAGGTCTTCCGGCTCATCAAAGCTATCAAACTGGCGCTCCAGCTCAGGATCCCACTCATACTGCTCAGCGTCAGCGTCAGCGTCAGCGGCAGGTTCAGGTTCAGGTTCAGGTTCAGGTTCAGGTTCAGGTTCAACAGGCAGAGGTGGCTGCAAATGATCCGTATCATCCTCATAGGCACTGAATGCGGCTGGTTTTGTCTCAGTAGGCAAATCAAACTCATCAATCATACCCTCCTGAAGTTCAGCAGGATTAATATCATTGAGCATGGGAATATCTATGCTATCTGACGCCGGAGCCTGCTCATCAACCATATCGTCGGCACTGGCACGAAACGCCGGTGGTTTTTGAGACTGTTGTGATTCTTGCGGTTTTGGTGTTTTTAACCCAGTAATACCGACATCGAGGGTATCAGGTTTGGATTTAGGTTTGGACTCGGGCTCTAAATTAGTTGTTTTGATAACCGGTTGATCCTGGACCTCTGCCTGCAAGTCACTATATCCAGATGCTGTCAGGGACGGCTCATCAACGGCTGAACGAACCCGTGCACCGCCATTCGGCAACTCAGGGTTATGATGGCTGGTCTCACCTATCTCAGACAAGGTTTTGTCAATATCGATACGCAGACGGTTACGGTTGGCACGGATGCGGCGCCAACCGTCAAAAAGAATCAGGGCGATGACAAAAATAGCGCCGATGATAAGCCATTCGCGAAGACTGATCTCCATGATTCAAGCGGTTCCCAAGTTACAACTCTGATTATAAATAGTGTTAAGGTTACTCAACCCGTTCACTGATGGTCAGCCTGACAGACTCATCACCATCTGTCACTTTAACATTGCTGAGCTCACCTTTAAAGTCACCCGGCTGTTGTTCTGCTCTACCAGATACACTGATACGCGCCACTATATCGACATTTTCAAAATCGGCCAGATTTCTACCCTCAACCATCGAGTTGGCTGCACTGAGAAAAACATCGGCAGGCAGTTGTGAAACCTGTAACCTTTCAACAGTAATCGGCATGCGTTCACCCGGAGCACGGGCATACACAAAGATCAACTGGTCCCCACGGACCTCCGTCATCAATGCGTCGTCTAGATCGAGCTGCAGACGCACTCCAGGGCCTTCGGCAACCTCTTCTATAACCACACCCTGCGCTTCCAGTTGCGCTTTGGCCCGAGCTATACCAGTTTGCAGCGACTGCGCGGCCTGCCCATCGGCGGCCCGAAGCGCTTTTTGCCAATGCATAATGGCGGTTTGATAGTCTTGCGCTTCAAATGCAGCAATCCCCAACAGACCCAGGGCGGTCAACTCATTTGCATCGAGTCGAAGGGTGGCATCCACCTGCGCCATAACCTCTTCATTCATTTCACCCTGATTGGCGAAAAACATAGCCTGTGCCAATTGACCCATCACCATCGGAAACTCAGGAGCCGACTCAGGTAAATGCGTGAGTGACTTCCTGAAGGCATCAACTGCAACAGCATACTGATTCATATTCATCCGTGTGGTAGCCAGCAGGTACCAGCCTTCCGCGTTCTCAGGGCGTTGTTCCAGCTCATCTTCGAGCTGTGCGATGGCTTCCTCAATGGAGATATCATCTTGTCCAGGAGCCTGCTGCCAGACATCCATGGCCATTTTACTGGCGACATCATCAGCACGACCCAGGTAGGCATAAAGCCCGAATGAGAAGGTCGGCACCAACAGCGCAATCAGCGTAATGGTAACTAACTGAGACTGCCCCACCCTCATCGCTGGCGTGACAGGACGCTTTTCATCTGCGTCAATCAGCAGGTTTTTTTCTAACTCAGTTTTTAACTCGATAAAAGCACTCTCAGTCAGCGTACCGGCATCCAGTTCTTTTTCCAGCTCAGCCAGGCGTTCCCGGAAAATAGCCACATTCTGGGCTGTTCTGTCCGCTTCAGTTTCTTCTGCAGCAGGCCGCTCTCGACGACTTTTCAGCAAAGGCCAGAACACGATAACAACAGCAATCAGTGTCAAAACACCGATGCCCAGCCAGAGTAACGTCATAAATTCTTATCCTGTTGCAGTAATTTATTCAGGCGCGAGCGCTGTTCAGAGGTCAATTCATCTGAAAATTTGGTATTGACTTCAGACTGAGCGGGTAAATCCACCGTCGCATCAACATCAACCGTCAGGCGTCTTAGCCGTCTGTTTCTTGCCACCAACCAGACCACACCAAAACCACCCAACAGCAGTACAAATGGCCCGAACCAAAGGAGGTAAGTATCAGGAGTAACACGGGGACGGTAGTGAACAAATTCACCAAAACGGCTGACCATGAAGTCCAGAATTTTCTCATCATCATAACCAGCTTCAATCATCCGGTGCAGTTCACGGCGCAGATCGGCTGCCAACGGCGCATCAGAGTCGGATATATTCTGATTCTGACAGGTCGGACAACGCAACTCCTTAGACAGATTGAAATAACGCATTTCATTCTCAGCAGATGAGAACTCGTAAGTTTCAAATGAGGCCTGAGCACCGGTACACAACAGCAGAAGCAGCAATGCAAACAAGCTTAATCGCACACTCATGCCCCCTCCTCAGCCGCAATGGTATCCATCAGTCCCTTGAGTTGCTGCCAGACCTTCTCGTTCACTTCACCAACATGGCGATAGCGAATCACACCTGCACGATCCAGAATATAAGTTTCCGGTGCACCATAAACCCCCAGATCCAGGCCTAAGCGCCCTTCACGATCAACGATCACCTTGCTATAAGGGTCGTTGTAACGCTGCAACCAGTCACGCGCCAGCTGCGGATCATCCTTGTAGTTCAATCCGTAGATGGGGATACCTTCTTCCAGGCCAATTTTATTTAGTTGTTCATGCTCTTCTTTACAGGTAGCGCACCAGGTTGCCCAGACATTCAACAACGCAATTTCACCTTTTAAATCATCCTGAGTCAGTATTTGCTCCGGTTCATAAAGAGACGGCAGGGCAAATTCTGGAAGTGGCCGGTCAATCAATGCAGAAGGCAGTTTTGTGGGATCCATAAACAACCCCTTGTACAGAAAAAAACCCAACACAAGAAAGGCAACGAAGGGAACAAACACCATTAATTTACGCATAGTTACTCCGTGACAGTCTGTCGTGCAGCCGCATCCCTGCGTGCCTGCTTACGATAACGCGGATCACTCGCTGCCAGTAGGCCACCGGCTGTCATCAGCAAGGCGCCCAACCAGATCCAGCGAACAAAGGGTTTAAACTGCAGTCTGAGGGCCCAGGCACCGTTTTCCAGCTCCTCGCCCATGGCAACATAAAGATCGCGGAACAGACCCGGATCAAGCGCGACCTGTGTCATTACCATGCCCCTGGCGTTGTACATACGCTTTTCCGGAAACATTTCCCGATAAGGCTTACCGTCATAAAGAACTCTGACACGCGCCATATCCGAGGTATAGTTTGGCCCCTCCACCTTGCGTGCACCATCAAAAATAAAGGTGTAATCGCGGAATTCCAAGGTATCACCCGGCGCCATTCGCGCATCACGATGCTCAACAAATACGGTAACCATCGCAATACCTACCACAGTAACGGCTACACCCACATGCCCAAGCAACATGCCATAGTAGCTACGTGACTGCTTGCTCAACCCACTTAGCAGCCCTTTGCGCCTGCGCAGACGACCGACAAACTCAAGCCCCCAGGTGAACACGATCCAGTAACTCAGTACAAAGGCCAATACCACCCAAAAATCCAGCGAGCCACTATACAACCAGTTGGTCGCAAAACCAGCAATCACAGCCAGCACGGCGGGCAACCAGAGTTTTGATAGCAGCAGGGAAACCGAGGTTTCTTTCCAGCGACTCACAGAGGCAATGCCGAGGAAAATCACCATCAGAGACATCAGCGGCACAAACAAGGCATTGAAGTAAGGAGGCCCTACTGAAATTTTGCCCATACCCAGCGCATCCATCACCAGCGGATAGAGGGTGCCAATCAATACCGTGGCACAGGCTACGGTAAAGAGAATATTGTTTACCAGCAGAAAGCTTTCACGTGATGAGAGCGCAAAAGATGACTCACTTTTTACCGAACCGGCCCGAATGGCGTACAACAGCAGCGAACCACCGATGACAAACACCAACATACCTAAAATGAAGATACCGCGCTCAGGATCTGTGGCAAAGGCATGTACCGAAGTTAATACACCGGAACGCACCAGGAAGGTCCCCAGCAAACTCAAACAGAAAGCGGAAATCGCCAGCAACACTGTCCAGCTTTTGAACACCCCGCGCTTTTCAGTAACAGCCAGACTGTGAACAAGGGCAGTAGCCACCAACCAGGGCATTAATGATGCATTTTCCACTGGGTCCCAGAACCACCAGCCTCCCCAGCCGAGTTCGTAGTAAGCCCACCAACTACCCAGCGCGATCCCCAGCGTCAGAAATGCCCAGGCGACATTGGTCCAGGGACGTGACCAGCGTGCCCAGGCCGCATCAAGTCGACCACTCAACAACGCCGCTATGGCAAATGAGAAAGCCACTGATAGACCCACATAGCCCATGTACAAAGCCGGTGGATGGATGATCAGACCAAAATCCTGCAACAAGGGATTAAGGTCCGCACCTTGCATCGGTGCATTGGGCAGGAAGCGCTCAAAGGGACTGGAAGTGAATAAGATAAACAGTAAAAAGGCAGCAGAGATCATCCCCATAACCGCCAATACACGCCCCATAATATCCAGAGGCAGGTCTTTACTCTTGATCGCTACAGCCAGGGTCCAGAAGGATTGTATCCACACCCACAGTAACAATGATCCTTCATGGCCACCCCAGATCGCGCTGACCTTGTAATACCAGGGCAAGTTGATATTAGAACTGTGAGCCACATAAACGACCGAGAAGTCATCCAACTGAAATGAATAGGCCAACAGCAACATCGCCAGGGTCAGGAAGAAAAATACTCCCTTAGCCAAAGGCCTGGCATAATCAATCCAGAGTTTGTTGCCAGTGTAAGTGCCAGTCAACGGCACAACGGCAAGCATCAAGGCCAAACATAAAGCAAGTATCGTCGAAAAAGTACCTAACTCAGGGATCATGCTTAGTATTCCTTACCGGCTGAGGCTGGCATGGTTGGCGCTTTGCCCGATGCAGCCAGAGCTTCAGCTATCTCGGGTGACATGTAATTTTCATCATGCTTTGCCAGTACTTCAGATGCTACGAAACGGCCACCCTGATCTAGCATTCCCTGAGCAACGATCCCCTGACCTTCACGGAACAGATCAGGCAATATCCCCACATATTCCACTCGAGTGGTATGGGCATAATCAGTAATATCAAATTCCACCTTCAGACTGTCCGGGTCACGAAGGATACTGCCCTCAACCACCATACCTCCGGCACGAATACGCGTATCAGCCGGTGCCTCGCCCATGGAAATCTGGCTGGGGGAGTAAAACAGATTGATGTTCTGACTCAACGCATAGGCCGTCAGACCGACAGCGACACTGGCGCCAAATACAATCATCAACACAATCGTTAGGCGTTGCTTGCGTTGTGCATTCATGATTTTGTCTCCTCTCTGCGAATCCGACGCAACTGTTCAGCGAACAGTCGTTTTCGCGTCATCATAGGTGAAATCACATTCGCCAGCAGGACCACAAGACCCAAGGCGTAGCTACTCCAGACATACAGCCCATGCCCGCCCATGGCGAGAAAATCAGAAAAGCTATCGAAACTCACATCAACCCCTTTGCTGCAGCAATAATTCACGAACCCAACCGGTGCGGCGCTCCCGACGGATGATTTCATTACGTAAGCGCATCATCAGTACAACGGCAAAAAAACAGTAGAAACCTATCACCAGGATCAGCAAAGGCACCCACATTTCCGCTTGCATAGCTGGTTTTTCCGTTATGCTAAACGTGGCGGGCTGGTGTAATGTATTCCACCAGTCCACTGAATACTTGATGATTGGTATATTCACTAATCCAACCAACGCTAATACAGCCGTAGATTGTGCAGCGGTAGACTCACTTTCTATGGCAGAGTTCAGTGCCATAACGCCTAAATATAAAAAAAGCAGGATCAGCATAGACGTTAGTCTGGCATCCCAAACCCACCAGGAGCCCCAAGTAGGCTTACCCCAGATTGCGCCAGTAATCAGTGCCAACACAGCTAATGAAGCCCCGATAGGTGCACAGGATTTGGCGACCATATCAGCCACCTTCATTTTCCAGATCAGACCTATAGCTCCGGCAATCGCCATCGTCATATAAGTGGACTGCGCCATGTAAGCGGTCGGCACATGTAAATAGATAATCCGGAAACTATTACCCTGCTGATAATCCGGTGGCGCAAAGGCCAGCCCCCAGATCACTCCGCCCACAATCAGTATGACTGCAGCGATTGCAAACCCCGGTAATAGCTTTCCGGTAATCTGGTAACACCAGCGTGGTGAAGCCAACTGATAAAACCAGCGCGGCATCAGGTTTTTTCCTGCCATAATTTTCTCTTTATCCACTCACCGAAATTCGTAATGCAGCTGCAATGGCCAGTGGCGCTAAAGCCAACCCCAGTGCCAGCAACGCGCCCAGTAAAGCCAGATGCCCACCGACCGGCAGACCCGTCAAGGCAGCCTCAACAGCCGCCGTACCAAAGATTAGTACCGGTATATACAAGGGCAGCACCAGCAATGAAATCAACACACCACCTTTACGCAAAGCCACTGTTAGCGCCGCCCCTATTGCTCCCACCAGACTCAAAGTCGGAGTGCCGATCAGCAGACTCAGCATTAACCCCTGCATTCCCTCTGCCGGCAAAAACAGCATCACACCCAATAAAGGCGCCATCAATGTGAGCGGCAAACCGGTCATCATCCAATGCGCCAATACTTTACCTAACACCACGACAAACAAAGGTTGCGGGCTTAACAATATCTGTTCAAGCGATCCATCTTCAAAATCTGAACGAAACAGACTATCCATCGCCAGCAAGGTTGCCAGTAAAGCCGCCACCCAAACCACACCAGGGGCCAATATTGCCAGCAAGGTCGGCTCAGGACTGACTCCCAGCGGAAACAGCGTAGCGACCATCAAAAAAAAGATCAGTGGATTAACCAGATCACTGCGTCGGCGCAATGCCAGTTGCATCTCACGCTTTAACGTAGCGAAAAAAATTTTTGCCAGGCTGTAATCAGTTTCACTGTCAGTTTGTAATGCAGCCAATCGCTGAGGATTTGTGTCTATCATGCGCATTTAGTTCCCGACAATTCATCCAGATTGATACGACGAACATGCCGACTCAAATCCAGCTCATGGTGAGTGGTCAGCATCACTGTGCCACCCCGCGCTGCATGTTCTACCAGCAGTGCTTCTTTTGCAGCAACCCCTTTTTTATCGATTGCCGTAAAAGGCTCATCCAAAATCCACAAAGGTGCCCGACTGAGGTATAAGCGAGCCAGGTTGACCCGTCGATTCTGTCCGGCCGAGAGCATGTGACAGGGTATATCTTCAAACCCTTTCAAGCCTACCGCATCAAGCGCCGGAGTGATTTGCTGTAGATCAATACCTGGATCCAATGCCGCGTACCAGCGCAAATTCTCTTCCGCTGTCAGTATCGCTTTAACACCTGGCTGATGACCGAAATACAAGAGTTGACGCCGAAATGCGTCTACCTGCCGGGCAACCGGCTCACCACGCCAAAGGATCTGCCCTTCATAATGCCGTGACAGACCACTCAGAATACGCAACAGTGTTGTCTTGCCACTACCATTCTGACCTTCGACCTGCAAGATTTCGCCAGGAAACACACTGAAGCATAATCCATCGAACAAAACTCGGTCATCACGTTCGCAGAAGAGGTCTACCACCTGAAGAAGCGGGTCAGCCACAAATCACCCTGTCATGAAAAATATACTGAATCAGCAATAACACTGAAAAAATCTGTATTACCGCCGATATAAACATAACTATTATTATAAACTGTTAGAGTCAGTCATGTTAGAGGTTTACCGGGGAAGACTGTGCAATCATACCTGAACATACGTGCTAACCATGTCAGCAATGAAGCCAGTCAAACTGGTCGAGGGACAGATATTGCCCGAATGCTGCCTGCCGGCAAGGAAGCCAGTGCGACCGTTCAGCGTGTATCACAGAATCCGGCACAGCCTGGACAGTTCACTGTCCAGTTGCAAAGCGGCAATCGAACCCTGGAACTGACTACCCAGCGCCCATTACCTCAAGGCAGTCAGGTTATCCTCAGCCGTGACACGGAAGGTAATCTACAACTGCGTCTGCCAATCAACACAGGGCAATCTTCTGCAGCACAAATGCCCGGGCAATCGGGGGCTGGCAATGCCCAGAATGCACCGGCCCAGGCCAGAGCGGCGGCTGAAGCTTTTTTGCTGCGTATCACCGCCGGATCACTCAGCCAGGCCAACAGTCTACCTTTAAATCAACCGGTTCGCGGGGTGGTCATTTCACAGCCCGCTGTTGCAGCGCAAACAGCACCACTGCCAGGCAGCACACCCGCCACGGCAACACCGGGGAGTGGCGGTAACACATCTCCGGCTGCAGCGACACCCAGTACTAGCGGTAACCCGACCAACACGGCGCCCGCAACTACAGCACCCACAACCAGCGGCAGCCCCGCCAGCACCACACCGGCCACAGCTACACCGGCAACGGCTACCAGTGCTACCCCAGCCAGCAGCGCGTCCGCGACCAGCACCGTACCAGCAACGACAGCTCCCGCATCCAGTGCCAGCAGTAATACCTCGGCCAGCAACACAGCACCTGGCACATCAGCACCCGCTGGCAGCGCCGCAACGGCAGCCGCTACAGCAGCATCGGCTGCGGCAACATTCGGCTCGCCAACCTCTCCAGCGGCTGCATTACCAGCTGCAGTAGCGGGTGCAAATGCATTGGCAGCGACTATAACCAGCCAACCACTCCCGCTTCAGACTAGTGGACAGCAGCCGACACAAGCCAATGTTCAACCAGCCCCTCTACCTCCAGCGACAACAACACCCGGTCAATCGTCAGCACCTCCCGCTTCTGGCGCTCCACAAGCCGCCACGGCCCCACCACTCACCACACCTACCACCCCCTTAGTCAATGCGCTCGGCCAGGCCGAAACAGCCTCCAGACCACAAGGGTATCCGGTGCGTGTTCTGGTAGCCGGACAGGCTATCGATCTGGTCAGCCCTCGCCCTATACAGGCAGGCCAACAGGTTGAAGTCAGCCGCAATGACCAGGGACTGTTACGCCTGCAGATTACCCAACCCGCCTTACCCTTGTCACAACAGCCCGGCATTCAGGCCATCATGCAACAAGCGCTACGCGAAGTGTTACCGGTACAATTGCCACTGGCTGATGGTCTAAACCAGTTGATGCAAATCAGTGAGCGCCAGGGAGTGAAGCAAAACAGTGCGTTAAATCAGTTAATTCAGTCAATGCTGGGGCTTTTCAGCGTAAAACCTGGCTCAGCCGATGCCGATAAGGCGATTGCCCGTAATCTACAGCAAGGGGGACTGCTGAGTGAGGCCGGACTGAACCGAGCCAGCGGTGAGCGTGCGCCGCCACCCGACTTAAAACAACAACTCGGGCAACTGCTTAAACTGGCCGATCAGCTCCCGCCTCAGGCCCGCGAACAACTGACACAACTAATCAATTCACTGCTTGCCCGCTCAACGGCTCAACAGATCAGCAGCCTGCAAGGCTGGAAGGACCTGCCCGATGGCGGTCAGGAACGCCACTTCCGACTGGACCTGCCAATCCAGCAGGATAAGAAATTCGACAATGCCGAGCTGCGCATTACCGAACACCGTCGCCGGGATGAACAGGGCAACTTTGTCACCCTTTGGAGCGTACGCCTGCACTTCGAACTGGAGGAAGACGGCTCTATCGATGCCGATATCAATCTGCAAGATAACTTCCAACTCAGCGCCAGCTTTTGGGTGGAAAAGCCCGAAACACTTGGGCGTCTGCGCGAACGCCTGAATGGTTTCGAAGGTGATTTGAAGCGCAAGGGGTTTGATGTGTCGCCGCTCAATGCCAGACTGGGAAAAATGGCTAATCCGGAGCTCACTCCGTTGCAGAAACGCTTAGTAGACGTGCATACCTGATGAAAAAATCCGAACTCGACACCCAGGCCGTCGCCCTGAAATATGATCAACAGAAAGGGACAGCGCCCAAAATTGTTGCCAAGGGCAAAGGCCTGATCGCCGAACAGATCCTGGCGCTGGCGCGTGAACATGATGTACATATTCACGAGAACCCGGAATTGCTTGAAGTACTGATCAGGCTGGAGTTAGGTGACGAAATCCCGGAAACACTCTACAAAGCGATTGCCGAAGTCATCGCATTTGCCTACACACTAAAGCAAAACGAGACGGATAGTTAATGCAGGATAGACAGAGTTACGCCATCGCCGACATACGCGCAGCGGTCTCCCGAATCCGGGCCACCATGGACTTCAGCCCATTACCACGACTTGGACTGAGGTGTTTTATCAGATTCAATGCTTCAAAATAGCCTTCGATATCAAAGTGCTGAATCTCAGCCGGGGTTTTGGCATTGTAGGCCGCCAGAACCACCGCCAGCAGTCCACGCACAATATGCGAATTGCTATCGGCTTCAAAATAGAGTTTGTCATCCTTCAGGCGCTCAGACAACCACACCAGACTCTGGCATCCCTTGACCTGATTGGCTTCGGTCTGCTGTGCCTTATCCATAGGCGGAAGCTCTTTGCCTAGATCGATGATGTAACGATAACGATCTTCCCAGCTATCAAAAAAAGACAGGGTGTCGATTATATCGTCGGTGGTTATATCGGTTCCAAAAGTTTTCATCAGCTGTCTGTTATCTCTTTCAGTAGAACATACCGGTAGCGAGTTGCGCCTCTTCGCTCATCATATCGCGTTGCCAGGGCGGATCAAATATCAACTCAACCTTAACCGTTTCAACATTAGGGACTTTGGCCACCCGGTATTCGACATCACCCACTAGTACCGGCCCCATACCACAACCCGGTGCTGTCAGCGTCATGTCGATATCAACCCTGTGTGCCTGCTGATCAATACGGACCGAATAAATCAGCCCCAGATTCACCAGATCTACCGGAATTTCCGGATCATAAATAGTCCGCAGTGCGTCCCAGACCTGAGTTTCGACAATTTCATCCGTTTCCGCGGGCGGGAAGGACAGCTTTTCCGCTTCCAGTCCCAGCGCCGCCGCATCGGTACCATCCACACGCACCATCTGTCCATGCCAGGTCAGCGTATAGTTGCCGCCAAGGGACTGGGTGATAGTGACAAAGGTATCCTTGGGAATGGTCACAGGCGTGCCTGCCGGAACAATACGCGCCGGACAGTCAGTCTGAGTCACAACCATGCGTCTTTCCATTATTCATTCACCGTAAAACTTTCACCACAACCGCATTCGCTGGTGGCATTGGGATTGATAAATTTAATCTGGCGATTAATACCTTCACGCACATAATCAATTTCTGAGCCACTGACAATCGCCAGGCTGGACTTATCAATCAGCAGCGTCACATCTTCCACCTGCAGTTTGAGGTCTTCCTGTTGCCCGGCTTCAACCAGATCAAGGACATACATAAAACCAGAACAACCGCTGGGTTTCACACTCAAGCGGATAGCCTGAGCATTCTGCTGAGCGCTCAGTTGTTTGCGAAAATGCTCAAGGGCAGCTGGAAGTACCGTTACTGTCTGAGTCGACGGATCAAAACGTTCTACCGACATAAATTAACCTCCACCTGTAATTCAGAGTAGGAATTCGCGTGCCTTGGCCAGACCATCGAACAAACGATCCACCTCAGCCAGCGTATTGTAAAAACTAAAACTTGCCCTGACCGTACCATCCAGACCCAGATGCTCCATCACTGGCTGGGCGCAGTGATTTCCGGTACGCACAGCGATGCCCTGCTGGTCGAGCAACATACCGATATCAGCGGCGTGTATCCCCTCAAGCACAAAACTCATCACACAGATGCGGTTCTGCGCTGTACCCACCAAACGCATTCCTTCGAACGCCTCAGCACGCTGCTGAGCATACTGCATCAGAGCCTGCTCATGCGCGATCATGCCCGCTTTGTCGAGACTGTTGAGATAGCTAATGGCCGCGGCCAGACCTATGGCATCGGCAATATTGGGTGTACCAGCTTCAAACTTGAAAGGAATCTTGTTAAACGTCGTGCCTGCAAAGCTGACATCTTCAATCATTTCGCCGCCACCGTGCCAGGGCGGCATAGCTTCCAACAGTTCAGCACGTCCCCAGAGAGCACCAATACCAGTCGGGCCAAACAGTTTATGCCCGGAAAAGGCGTAAAAATCACACTCCAAAGCCTGTACATCCGTCATCCAGTGACTGATCGCCTGAGCTCCATCAATCATCACCAGCGCCCCCACTGCATGAGCCAACCGGGCTATCTCACGCACCGGATTGATACTGCCGAGGGCGTTGGATACATGCCCGACAGAGACCATCTTGACGCGCTCATCCAGCATACTTTCGAATGCCAGCATATCGATTTCGCCTGATGCTGTGACGGGAATCGCCTCTACCTGCGCACCTTTGTCAGCCGCAATTAACTGCCAGGGCACAATATTGGAATGATGCTCCATCATCGAAACCAACACTCTGTCCCCAGCCTGAAGATGCTGACGCCCCCAACTGGCGGCGACCAGATTAATGCCTTCGGTGGTACCGCGTGTCCAGATCACTTCACGCGCTTCCGGTGCATTGATAAACGCCGCCACCGCCAAGCGCGCCTGTTCAAAGCCCTCGGTAGCACGATCACTCAGGGTATGTGCGCCCCGGTGTACATTACTGTTGTCACAGGTGTAGTAGTGCACCAGCGCATCAATCACCGCCTGAGGCTTCTGTGTCGTGGCGCCATTATCCAGGTAGACCAGAGGATGACCATTCACCTGCTGTTGCAGGATAGGAAAGTCAGCCCGCACAGTGTCAACATCAAAGGGTTTACGTTGTTCAGTCATGAATAATATGCCGTGTCAGTTGTCCATCCTGGCCAAACAACTTTGCCAGACGTGGACGCAGCCAGAGTTTCAGGGGCTCCAGGGTCAGGTTCTCTACCAGCTCGTTAACGAAACCAAAGCTCAGCATTACCCGCGCTTCTGCTTCAGAAATACCGCGACTGGTCAGGTAAAACAGCGATTCATCATTCAGCTGACTGACAGTTGCTCCATGCGCACAGCGCACATCATCCGCATAAATTTCCAGCTCAGGCTTGGTATTGACCTGGGCCCGATCTGAGGTAAGCAGATTGCGGTTGCTTAACTGTGCCAGGGTTTTCTGGGCATCCTTATGAATATGGATACGGCCATTAAAAACCGCTTTTGAGCTATCCGACATCACCCCACGGAACACTTCCGTGGTGGTACAGTTAGGGACACAGTGCTCAACATTGGTGTGGTAATCAATACGTTGATTATTGCGTGGCAGATAGATGCCATTAAGCTGCAAATCAGCGCCACTGCCCTGATGAAACACATGGTAATCAATGCGTTTCAGACGACTGCCAGTCGCCAGGGTGAATCCCAGCAAACGCGCATCGGCGTCCAGACTGACATGCACACCACCGGTATGCAGTGACTGCTCAGATTCCAGGTTAATACGATGATGGCTTAGTGAGGCATTGGCTTTCAGGACCAGCTCAGTGGTGGAATTTACCCAGCCTTTTTCCTGGTCTTTCATGCTAAAGAAATGCTCCAGCACTTGCGCTTCAGCGCCACTTTCCAACACCACCAGTAAACGGCTGTTAACCACTTCGGCTGACGGCGTATCGGTTGCATGCACGATATACACCGGCTTATCCAGGCGCTGATTGGCCTGCACATGCAGTAAAACACCTTCTTCAAGCCAACTGCTATTGAGTGCCGCAAACAGGTGTTTACGCTGATCAGCAATGCTATTCAGATGTTCATTGATCAGTGCCTGCTGTTCGCTATCTGCGGCGGAAAAACGCACCACTTCGGCAGGCAGGCTTGAAGACAAAGCAGCATCGAAGCGACCATTCACAAACACCAGGCGATAGGCATCCAGTTCGATAAGCCCATCAGTAGAATCCAGCTTTGCCTGAGACGCCAACTGCCACTGTGCATTTTCAATCGGTAGAAGAGAGGTATAGCGCCAGGCTTCGGTTTTACGTGTCGGCCAGGGCAAATCCTGCCACAGTTGACTGCCCTGCTCTCTTACTTGACCCAACCAAGCCGGAAACGGCTGGCTAGCTGCCAGCGATATTGCCTGTTGCTGAAACTCAGAAGTCATCACGCCACCTCGTTTTCGAGCCAGCTGTAACCCTTGGCTTCCAGTTCCAGCGCCAGTGACTTGTCACCCGATTTAACGATGCGACCGTTAGCCAGTACATGCACATAATCCGGCACGATGAAATCCAGCAGACGCTGATAGTGGGTCACAACAATAAAACTGCGGTTCTCTGCACGCATGGCGTTGACGCCACGGGCGACCACCTGCAGGGCATCGATATCCAGACCTGAGTCAGTTTCATCCAGAATGCACAGTGACGGTTCCATCAGCATCATCTGCATGATCTCATTACGTTTTTTCTCACCACCGGAGAAGCCCTCATTGACGCCACGCTTGAGGAAGTTTGGGTCCAGATCGACAGCCTTGCTGGCTTCACGCGCCATTTTCATAAAATCGATGGCTGACAGCTCTTCCTGTCCGGTATGTGCGCGGCGAGCATCGACAGCCGCCTTGAGCAGCTCCATATTGCTGACACCCGGGATTTCCACCGGATACTGAAATGCCAGAAACAGTCCCTCACGCGCCCGCACTTCAGGCTCAAGATCGAGCAGATTCATCCCCTTAAAAGTGACGCTACCGGAGGTAGCCTCATAGCCGGGGCGCCCTGACAATACATTGCCCAGCGTACTTTTACCGGCACCATTGGGCCCCATAATGGCGTGAATCTCTCCTGGCTTTACCTCCAGCGATAACTGACGGAGGATGGCTTTATCTTCTACAGAGGCACATAAATTACTGATATTTAACATAGTATCTTCCAAAAACATTAACGTATACGGCTGAGGATCGCTTAACCGACAGAACCTTCCAGGCTGACTTCCAAAAGCTTGCCGGCTTCTACGGCAAACTCCATCGGCAACTGCTTGAACACCTCACGACAAAAGCCATTAACGATCATCGACACCGCTTTTTCCGGATCCAGACCGCGCTGCTGACACAGGAACATCTGGTCATCACTCACTTTAGAGGTGGTGGCTTCATGCTCGACAATGGCCGAAGGATGCGAGCTTTCAATATAGGGGAAGGTATGCGCGCCGCAACGGTCACCAATCAGCAGCGAATCACACTGGGTGTAATTACGCGCACCGGCCGCGGTTGGCCCCATACGCACCAGGCCACGGTAGGCATTCTGACTGTATCCAGCAGAGATCCCTTTGGAGATGATGGTCGAGCGGGTGTTTTTACCCAGATGGATCATCTTGGTACCGGTATCGGCCTGTTGATAGTTATTGGTCAACGCAACCGAGTAAAACTCACCGATACTGTGATCCCCTTTAAGAATACAGCTCGGGTACTTCCAGGTGACTGCAGAACCCGTTTCAACCTGGGTCCAGGAAATTTTGGCGCGGGTATGACAGATGCCACGCTTGGTGACAAAGTTATAGATCCCGCCCTTACCGTTCGCATCACCGGGATACCAGTTTTGCACGGTAGAATATTTGATTTCAGCATTATCCATTGCAACCAGCTCAACAACCGCCGCATGCAACTGATTTTCATCACGCTGAGGGGCCGTACAGCCTTCCAGATAACTAACGTGAGAACCTTCTTCGGCAACGATCAGCGTACGTTCAAACTGCCCGGTATTCATCTGGTTAATGCGGAAATAAGTCGATAACTCCATCGGGCAACGCACCCCCTTGGGGATATAGACAAAGGAGCCATCAGAGAAAACCGCCGAGTTAAGCGCAGCGTAATAGTTGTCACGCTGAGGTACGACAGAGCCGATATATTTTTTCACCAGCTCAGGGTACTTGTGCACCGCCTCACTGATAGGGCAAAAAATCACACCGGCGTCTTCCAGTTTTGCCCGGAAGGTGGTCACCACAGACACAGAATCAAATACCGCATCCACAGCCACACCCGCCAGCATTTCCTGCTCATGCAGAGGAATACCCAGCTTGTTGTAGGTTTCAATCAGGTCGGGATCAACTTCATCCAGACTCTGCGGCCGGTCAGCCAGGCTTTTAGGTGCTGAAAAATAGGAGATCGACTGAAAATCGATAGTCGGATAATGCACATGCGCCCACTCCGGCTCTTTCATCGTCAGCCAGGCCCGGTAAGCCTTAAGACGCCACTCCAGCATCCATTCCGGCTCGTTTTTCTTGGCAGAAATAAAGCGAACGACATCCTCATTCAACCCGGGAGGCAAGGTTTCAGACTCGACATCCGTATGAAAACCTGCCGCGTACTCTTTGTTAATTAACTGCTCAACCTGTTCAGACATAACCCTACCTCTAATTCTCGCTAACCACGGTCAGGCGGTGATACTGACCAATTTACTCACCACCTGCCGGAAATGGGCAACGGCAAAATCGACTTCTTCTACTGTGGTAAAACGACCAAAGCTGATCCGCAGGGAGGCATGTGCCAACGCATCTGGAACACCTATAGCCTTCAGCACATAACTGGGTTCAAGACTGGCCGACGTACAGGCCGAACCTGTCGATATAGCCAGATCTTTCAGCGCCATCAGTAACAACTCACCATCAGCCTGCTCAACACCGAGATTCAGGTTACCTGCAACTCGCTGTGTTAATGAACCATGCACATGGATACCCGGCAAGTCCCTGACACCCTCAAGAAAACGTGTTCTGATTCCTTGAATATGTGCGGATTCTTCTGCCATAGACTCAGCAGCCAGACGGGCGGCCTCGCCCATACCCACCAATTGATGTGTCGCCAGCGTACCCGAGCGCATCCCCCGCTCATGCCCGCCACCGTGTATCTGAGCCTCTAAGCGAACCCGAGGCTGCTGGCGAACATAGAGTGCACCGACGCCCTTGGGCCCATACAGTTTGTGGGCTGAGAAGGACATCAGATCCACCGGCAACTCGCGCAGATCGATAGGCAATTTACCCAGACTCTGCGCGGCATCAACATGAAACAACACCCCACGCTCACGACAGATATGACCTATTGCGGCAATATCGTTAATTGTGCCGATCTCATTGTTGACCTGCATGATGCTGACCAACAGTGTGTCTTCACGGATGGCGGCTGCCACCTGATCCGGCTGAATCAAACCGTTAGAATCAGGAGCTAACCAGGTAACCTCGTAACCCTCTGACTCTAAATGGCGCAGCGTATCTATGACGGCTTTATGCTCAATCACTGAACTGATTAGGTGCTGCCCCTTGCGCCGATGCTGATGCGCAGCTCCTTTTAATGCCAGATTGTTGGACTCGGTTGCTCCCGAGGTCCAGACAATTTCACGTGGATCGGCATTAACCAATTCAGCCACCTGCTGACGCGCTGTTTCCACCGCTTCCTCAGCTTTCCAGCCGTATATATGCGACCGGGAAGCCGGATTAGCAAAATTTCCATCCAACGTCAGGCAGGCCATCATTTTCTCGGCAACCCGAGGGTCTACGGGAGTCGAGGCCGCATAATCAAGATACACCGGCTTTCTCATTACACCTTCACTGACAAAGTTAAATTCAGAGTCCGTTAGCTAACATGTATGTCACTGGCAATCATCTGCTCAGTGTGTCGACCATCCTGACGCTGAGACACATCTTTAACATCCTGGCGTTCCACCAGATCAGCCAGTGTTATGCCATTCAAAAAAGTATGAATCTGATCACTCAGATCACACCAAAGGTGATGCGTCAGACACACCTCGCCTGACTGGCAGTCTCCGCGCTTGTTGCAGCCGGTAGCATCAACATTCTCATTGACAGCATCGATCACTTCGGCAACATTAATATCACGCTGAGAGCGCTTCAATTGATAGCCACCGCCCGGTCCACGTACACTGCTGACAAGTTCATTACGTCTCAGCTTGGCAAATAACTGCTCCAGATAAGACAGAGAGATCCCCTGTCGTTCTGATATATCCGCCAGGCTGATTGGCCCTTTACCTTCATGCAGTGCCAGATCCAACATGGCTGTCACCGCATAACGTCCTTTAGTTGTTAACCGCATTTCTCACCTCACATCGCTTACAGAATGTAGGGATTATGCTAAAACCAACATAAATAGTCAACTATATATCCTACTATTTTACTCAGGCTTCGGATCACTGTATCGATCACAATTTTTTCAGGGCTTTGATTCCTCTTCTACAGCGCCTTCAAAATCCTCTTTTTTCAACTCCGGCAACTGCTCATCACAGTACTCCGGACGCATATCACACAGCACATTACCCATCTTATCCATGCGCTTATCCATAGCTTGCAGGTGATCCAGCATGCAACCAATGGCATGAGCTACCGGGTCGGAGACTTCATTGGTGACACCATAGGCATCAAAGCCGACTTTATCGGCCATTTTCCGACGCTGTTCATCACTACTACCCTCCCGGTCATCGTCTGCACGCTTGACGATACGGCCCGGTATACCCACTACAGTAGCGCCAGCCGGTACCGCTTTGGTCACCACCGCATTAGAACCCACTTTAGCCCCCGCCCCTACGGTGAAAGGCCCCAGTATTTTCGCACCCGCACCGACAATGACATTATTCTCCAGGGTTGGATGACGCTTCCCCTTATTCCAACTGGTACCACCGAGCGTCACCCCCTGATAGAGGGTGACATCATCACCCACTTCGGCAGTCTCACCTATGACCACACCCATACCATGATCTATAAAAAAACGCCGACCTATCTGCGCACCCGGATGTATCTCAATACCGGTTGTCCAACGGGCAAAATTCGACACCATACGCGCCAGCCACTTAAAATTACGTCGCCACAAAGCATTGGCCATTCGGTGCCACCAAACAGCATGCAAGCCCGGATAGTTAGTAATCACTTCCAGAAAATTACGTGCCGCCGGGTCTCGGTCAAACACCGAGCGCACATCTTCCTTCAACCGTTCAAACATCGTTTTTCTCCTCACCCTTCATCCGGGGATTTCTTGCCAGCACCTTATCAATAGCACTTAGGAAGCCACGCATCACATTCACCTCAACCCTGTCCGGAACGGCTCGCAGAAACAGCCGACGCAGCCGCGTCATCAACTGGCGCGGATTATCCGGATCAAGAAACTCGACGCCAACCAGGGTCTTCTCCAGATGCTCAAACAACAACTCAGTTTCACGCGCATCAGCCAGATCAATATCCCAGGCCGTCCCCCATTGCGGTAACAGCCCTGGCTCGCTTTCAAGACTGGCGATACGCAATTCATAAGCAATCACCTGCACCGCTGCAGCGACATTCAACGAACTAAAATCAGGATTAGTGGGTATATGCACATGATGATGACAGCGATGCAACTCATCATTAGTCAAACCCCGGTCTTCACGACCGAACAAAATGGCCATCCGCTTACCCGGTTGCAAGTCACATGCCACCGACGCCATTTGCCGCGGTGTAATCACAGGCCAGGGAATATGTCGATCACGCGCACTGGTGCCCACCACAAGATGACACCCGTCCAACGCCTCGTCTAACGTCTCAACAACCTTAGCAGAGGCCAGAAGATCCGTGGCCCCAGAGGCACGCGCGTCCGCTTCCGGATCAGGAAAGCGCTTAGGCGCAACCAGACACAAATCCGTTAATCCCATATTCTGCATGGCACGCGCCACCCCACCGATATTGCCCGGGTGCGTGGTATGAATCATGACAATACGTATCTGGCCCAACATAGCTCGACATTTCCAGCAAAAAAACAAGGCCGGTATAATAGCAGATAACGATTAGGTAAGTGCAGAGGTGCTGATAGTATCAATCTTTCGGGTGAGGCAATCACAGCTAATGCAGAGTGCAGCTGCGTGGTTAAGCTTCAGTAACATCTTATTGAGCGGCTGAGCGCTGACATTTGCTATAGACAAACGCCGGATCAAGGGTAGCGTTCAGAATTCTGTGTCATTTCGATAAACTAAGCAGTCTAGCTTACTGCGCAAACACAGTGAGCGTCAGTTTGATTGAGTTTGTCATGTGCCGTTGATGGACGTACCAATTTGACCTGTAATTCGTACCCGACCGCATGGGCATACTTTTGCAATGTAGCCAATGAAGGGGAGTGCTTGCCGTTACCTAATGAAGATTCCAACCGTGTCACTGCTGGGGGCTTTGTACCCATTCTTTCTGCAACGTCGGCTTGACTAAGGCCTGCAGCTTGCCTTGCTTTGAGCATTTGTCGTAACAGCGCAAACTCTGGCGCCATTTCATCGTAAGCAGCTTTCACCTTTGAATTAGAAAATGCTTTTGCTTTCAATTCACTGTGGTTCATTTTTCACCTCACTCAAGCGCTGTTGAGCTTTACGCAATTCTTTGACTGGTGTCTTTTGGCTCTTCTTTATAAACGCATGCAACATAATGATACGCTATCTACCTTTGTGCAGTAAAAAACCCTGGCAATACCTTCCTTACCCTTCACCCTCAGTTCGAACAGACCATCGGACATAGCCTTTGTATGCGGCATACCCAGATCTGCCCCGAACTCAAGCATCAAATCCGTTAAGTGGAAATACTTTGCTGACAAGCTAACAGGGAGACCCAATACAAACTGCTCCACATCCTTGTAGCGATATTCAATTTTCCATGTCATGACTAGATAATAACATATTTGTTATGTATTGCAAGATCCTAAACGCTAGTTGGCCCATAACGAGCCTGTAGAAAAACTAACTTAAACCGCATAAATTTTTCTCAAGCACCCCACCTAATCCTGTTTTCATATAACAAACAAAAGCCTGGTTCCTTATAAACAGAAACTTGCATATCAAAAGATATTTTTGCAACATTATGAAATAAAGCACCATATATCACCCCTGCAGTCCACAAATCTCTGCTCCTCTGACTTACTTACAGGAGGTAAGAGCATGTTGCGGCCAATCTTAAGAGCATAAATGACAACCTCTAATCCATGATCAAGCAGCCCACCAATATATGAATGGTGATGGTTTGAGGAGGTAGTGTTCAGAATTCTGTGTCATTTCGATAAACTAAGCAAAAACGAGATGACACATGACCAAACCAAGCTTCGATATGGAAGCCGCTTTAGCCCAACTGCGTGAAGGCAACGATCTCACAGGCAAAGACGGTATTCTAACGCCGCTTATCAAACAATTGACTGAAGCAGCCATGCAAGCTGAGCTTGATGAGCACCTGTCGACTAAAGAGCAGCCTAATCGTAAAAATGGCTCGACGTCAAAGACCGTCAAGAGCCCCGCTGGCAGCTTTGAGCTC